>Ga0247836_1000597_pt1 | contig 66700 bp, 67 predicted proteins | sample LaCruzMarch2015__4_FD_187116 | JGI IMG/M metagenome (GOLD analysis project Ga0247836, IMG submission 187116) | Freshwater microbial communities from meromictic Lake La Cruz, Castile-La Mancha, Spain - LaCruzMarch2015_14m | ecosystem: Environmental > Aquatic > Freshwater > Lake | place: Spain... | reverse complement strand
AAATGCAGCATTAGAGAAGCTGTAAAGGACGATCTGACGTCCTGTTTGAAGGCCAATAAGATCACAAGAGGACAGATTTTTACAACCCCAACATTCATATCGCAAAATAAATGGCGCATTAAAGAACTGGATCTGACCAAGGAATTGGAGTACCGTGATACTAGCAATGGAAAGCCGTGCATGCTATTGGTATGCAAAGGAAGATGCACTGGAACGATCTCGTCCCAGACAAGAGATATCGCTTTAAAATTCAGGAAGGTGGAGGAACAAAATGCACATTTCAGCGAGCAGGAGGCAGTCAATGCATTACACGTTGACAAAAATAAGAATATCAGAGCGCTGTTTCCTGATCTTTACTGCTTCGCCAGGGTGGTGATCCAGCTGCCATCAGGAAGAAGACAGCTATGGGAATGCGTTGGAACTGAGTTGCTGAAAGAGGATGAATATGATGCTGTCTTAACCAACCCTTTATTTTACATTGAATGCTTCAGACTCCTACAAAAAATGCATTTGTATGGATACATTCACGGTGACGCCCATCGTGGAAATTTTATGAAAAAAATTAGAACAAATGCAATGATATTGATTGATCAGGATGAGATCTTGCCTCTGTCTTCGAATTCCACGTTTTCTAAGTTTATGCAGATAATGGACTATCACATGCTCATGTTTTGGAATAATCCATTTATGAGTCTGTATAATGATTCTGAAAACTTAGAAAGCATGTCAGCAACAGCATTCAGGCTCTTCAAATTCAATGATAAAATGTCTGTATTATATCCACCTGTTGCAGGAAGGGATTATCTGAACTGGACACATAGAGATGCCAAGCGGCTGCTGGATAATGACACTGTAAGGCATCCAAACACTAAAAAAACATACTGGGACTTCCTCAACAGAATCACCACAGATGAGATAAACAACGCGTTTGAAAAAATGTTTAGATCAGTTAAACTCATGAGCATTGTCAATCTTAATTCAAAGAAGATATTGATATCACAAGGAGTAAGAGTAAAAATCTCTAAGCATGAGCTCATTTATGAAGATAAAAACAGCGCCTCTACGATGGAAATGTAGATGCACACAAAACACACCTCAAACAAAACACTCATTCACTAGCTCTGGGCGCACAAAGAGCATCGACACTATGCGCTCGAGCAACCCCTCCTCAAGCGTGAATAACAAGGAGGCAGCACCGAGGCGCGCGTGGAATCCCATGCCCAGCGCAAGCCTGACCTCAATCACCTGAGGCCAGCTTAGCGTAGGCCCCAGGCGCATCCCACACGGGATGAAGGGCACCAATATCATATTATCAGCGAAGAAGCCCCTCAGGAGATCCTCAAGGAGAGGTGCGACGCGCCTGGTGAGCACCCTGCAGCAATGGGTAGCATCAATCATGATCGTCTCGTAGTTGTGATAGTCGAGGATGCCTCGCATGGTCTCGCGCAAGGCGACGTCGATTGTGGTGGAGAGCTGAATGCACCATTGTTTTGCCTGCCCCTTGGTGAGAACCAAGAGCAGGGCAGCCCCCTCCTTCCTGGTATTCAGCATAATGAAGTTTGGCCAGCTCAGCCAGCCGTTGATGCGTTCCTGTATGCGTCGCTCGACCAACGCCTCATACATTACAATTAAAAGCTCCACCAGGCGCTGAAACTCATCAAAATCAGCAAAGTCCACCCTGGGTGGCACAAAAGCTGACATGCTATATTTTTTTTTGTTATACTGCTGAAAATGAATCTGTTTAAATGCACAGAAACCCTGTGTGTCTTTTATGCAACGGGGCGAAGCCGCGAGAGACGCTGTGCCAGCTCGTCTTCTGCAACGAGAGAAGGGGAAGCTGCCACACAGGGCAGTTTTGAGGGGAGAGAGGGATGCTTGCTCACAGCGCTTTCTGTTATCATGCTTAGGCCAAGATCTCGCAGCACGTCTGCTACGGCCGAGTCCGTGGCATCCTGCTCGTCATCCATCTCCAGCACGCCATCCAGCCCCTCCCCTACAATCTCTTGTGATGCAGCCAGCAGCCCTGACTGCCTCTCGTATTCCTGCAACATGTGCTGCACCGCACGGGGGTCCATTTGCCGGTTTATGCCACGCAAGGCGAGCGCCGTCTTGGCGAGGACCTCTGTCATTCGCTGTGTCCCCTGGAAGGAGCCCAGCTGATGCGTCAGGCCTGTCATGTGCCCCCGCATCGTGGCAAGCCGCGTTCTATGCGCGCGCACGCGCACCAACTCCTTTGCACGCGCCATGCACAGGTCAACGCGCCCTTGTGCAGCGTGGCGCTTTATCTCCTGTCCCAGACGGCTCTCCTCCACGCCTGCTCGGCTGTCCTCTCTGGTTGTATCCCTGATTGCACGATGTAGGGCGGTCTGTTGCTCCCGCAGCGGTGAGCGCGCGGTGGTATTGGCACCACCAAAGAGAAAGGCCATTTTTTCTTGCTGCAGCGCTGGATCAAGGAAAATATATACTTATTTAAATTGCAGATATCATGACACATGCACGCGCGAGGTGAAAAATGCAAGGCATTAACATCACTGCGCTTGTGATGCATTCTCTGGCCGCGTTGGCGTGTGTGATAATGCATTTCGCGTGCGGCTTTGCGATAGACACGTATCAGGATCTGGCAGAGGCGTCTTGGCACCACAAAGCAACAATAGGGCTCTCGCTGGGCGAGGGACTGGATGAAGCGTGCTATGGCATCGTTGACGCCAGCAGAAAAAGGGCATGCATAAGCCAGGGCCTGCCTCTGTACCAGGATATTGGCGCGTTCACGCGATGGCATCCAGTTGCGCTGCTGGGCCATTTCGAGTTCGTATCGACCGCGTTCTCGTTCCTGCACGTGATGCCTCGCGCGTGGAGGGCATGCGCGGGATTGGCGCTGCTGGGCGCGATGCTCTTTGCTCCATACTCGTCTGGGTCCGCTGGTCTCGTTGAGTTCTTTGTCATGGTCGCAGGTAGCATCGCGGCTGCATCCATATTCATCTCGCTGCGGCATTGGCAAGAGTTGGATCGCAGCACGAGGGTGGCCTTGCGCTACGCCGAGTACACCATTACGGCGCCAGAGCTCTTTGTGGCGGTGTTATGTATCTTCATCGTGGAGCCCCCCGCGCTCATGCCGCTTATTGGGCTCGTGCTTATAGGAATGTGCAACCTGGGTGGACTGCAGATGCACTGGGCGCTCGCGGCGATGTGTGAGCCTGATTCTCCCCCTGCAGACGCCGATATGCGGGTGATCCGCGTGCCTGCCTCGTGGTTGACGAGACCCACACCTCTGAAGAAAGAGAGTGAGACGAAGGACGAGAACTGGAGCAAATCGATAGGGCTCGTGGAGTGTGGACTGCTTGACACGTGGTTTTTGTACATTATGGCCATGGTGCTTGTGGTATACCAGGGCCAGCTGCTGCTGCTCTCAGCGCCGCCCTGGTATGTCACTGCCTCTACGTGGTTCCTCCTGGCAAGCTACACCAGCTTCGGCGTGTGGGCGACCATATGCTACTTGCTGGGGTGGAGTGACACTGCGCTTGATGCTGGATTCGCTGTTTTGAGCCCTGTGGCGAAAGTTGGGATTGTGGGGATGCTCGCGTTCGCTTTCGCTTTTCAATCTGCATGCCTCGCGAGGTGACAATAAAAAAAACATTCTATAGAAGATCTGGCGTTGCCAGGTCAAATGCGAGCAGCAGCGCGAACGCGACGTTGCGGATGCCCGATGCTGCGACTTGCAGCCTGAGGACATCGGGTGGCAGCGCGGTGGGAAGCTGCGAGAGCGCTATGCACAGGGTCATGAGCATTGCCATGATGGCCCCGTTTCCAGAGAGCAGCGCCGATCCTTGGGTAGGCAGAAGCGCGGCGAAGAATACACTGCCCATTGCAATTGCCAGCCACGAGCTGAAGCGTACACGTTGGCATGCATGGTCCGGCTTGTTCCTCAACACGAGAGAATACCAGAAGCTACGCAGTGACACCGTCCCTATGATCGCCGCAATGGTGACCCCAGTCGACAGGAAGACGATGTCCCTGGTGCAGATCATGAGAAAATAAAGCGCAAACGCGGGGGTTGCGCAGGTCTCAGCCCACCAGAAGCAGGTGCCCACGATGTCATGAGTGCTCAAGTTGTTCAGTAATGATGGCCTTACCACCCAGGTGAGCACCCCAAAGAGCGTCACGATACCGATCACACAGTTCAAATTGAGGAGCGGATTGATGCACAGCATGGCGACACATACCAACACAAGGTCTATTGCCAGGTGATACCAGGGAATCCCAGGATACAACGCGAGAAGGTGGAAGGCAACGGCTGAAACCAGCCCGTATATGGCAGGCACGCTCAGCTGCAGCTTCCAAACGCTCCGTACGCGCCACGGAGGCCGCATCCACATGCACTGCGATAATAGAGGCCAAGCGGCCTGCGCGCGCTCGGATGCAGATGTGTTAAGCGCGGCGCGGGCCTGGGCTGTGATACATTCACAGAAAGGAGAAGGAATTGTACCACGTGGCAAAGTGTCGTTGCACCACGCCACAGAGCGCGCCTCTGTGACGAGATCTGCGTTAGTGCCGCGAAACACGTCAAGGAGTGGAGACCAATCGCCAAACTGTGTGCGCGCGGTGAGGTGCATCTGTGCGTCACTACGCCACGCCGTCAGAACCAGTAGAACTATGAGAAGAATCGCATGGGAGACGACAATACACATTAGTATTGTATGCATACAAGGCCTGCTAAAACACAGGCAGCATATCGCGCTCAAATATGCAACGAAGCTACACACGACACACAGAATCAAAACGTGGTTTTCTTTTTTTTTTGTATCATGTGCTGATTACAGACAAACACATAGGGAAAACGTACCAACCTATAAGTCTCCAACTAGGTCAGTGACGTTCCTTGTTGCCTCAGATGTCCTCTCCAATGATGACCACGTCGTAGAACCAATTCATGGCACTAAAAACATAGTCCGTGGCGTTCCTGGTTGCCTCAGGCTGTGCTTTTTTGACCTCCGTGTTGCTTGACTCGCTTTTATTTCCTTCCTCAAATTGTGCATGAAATTCATCCAAAATGTCAGGGACGACGATCTCGAGTGCAGCTTCCTGTTCCTCGACGATCTCAAGCGCAGCTTCCTGTTCCTCGACGATCTCAAGCGCAGCTTCCTTTTCCTCGATGAGCTTGAGCTCAGCTTCCTTTTCCTCGATGAGCTTGAGCTCAGCTTCCTTTTCCTTGATGAGCTTGAGTTCAGCTTCCTTTTCCTTGATGAGCTTGAGCTCAGCTTCCTTTTCCTTGATGAGCTTGAGCTCAGCTTCCCTTTTCTTGATGAGCTTGAGCTCAGCTTCCCTTTTCTCGATGAGCTTGAGTTCAGCTTCCTTTTCCTTGATGAGCTTGAGCTCAGCTTCCTGTTCCTTGACATGCAAAGCAGACCTTGTATTTTGAAGTTCTTTCATAGCAGCATTGAGCCTTTCATCAGCTTCTTGTTTTGCCTTCTTGAGTTCTTCAGCTGCCACACGAGCTGCCTCTTGTTTTGCCTTCTTGAGTTCTTCAGCTGCCACACGAGCTGCCTCTTGTTTTGCCTTCTTGAGTTCTGCATCTGCCACACGAGCAGCCTCTTTTTTTGCTTTCAGTGCATTCGTTTTGGCTTCAGCTGCCTCTTGTTTTGCCTTCTTGAGTTCTGCATCTGCCACACGAGCTGCCTCTTTTTTTGCCTTCAGTGCATTCGTTTTGGCTTCAGCTTCAGCAACCTTCTTGAGCAACAAAGCTGCCTCTTCTGTTTGTTTGACGTGCATAGACGCAATCTCTGAAAGTCTCTCCTTTGTCTGCGCATCGATGGCATCCAACTCGTGAGTGCGAACCATGCGCATGTATATGCTGCTTACAACATCAACTGTTGTCATTGTGAAGGCACTAGGATCCATCATAGTATTCAAGGTCTGCTGCATGGCCTCCTCAAACGTGCGTGCTGTTACAGATGTGTTGACGGACGAGCACAGGTCTCTATGTGTGGCGTTTAGTGTTTGTACGCCACAAGTTACAACCTTGCCAAAAGTGGTGATACTTCCAATCCTCAGATCAACCTTTTTTTCCATCGCCTCAACAGTGGCAGCAGATCCCTGCATTGAGAGCAACAGCTTCTCACAGATGATACAAACAGCCATCGACTTGTGAAGCAAGGGTATGTCAGTGCAGATCGACGAATTCACGTTGTTATCAGACGTGTTTAGAAGGCGAACACAGGTGGTTGCATTGAACAGCTTATTCCGGACGGTGCAGAAATATGTCAGATTGTTGTGTTCCAGTTTCTCAATACATGCATGATAGCGCCTAGAATCGTCAAAGTAGTTCTTGGAATGATGCAGCAGGTTAAATGCATCATGCGTGTACTCCATGATATTCGTCGAAGCAATGTTCTGGGATGTATTTTGCGTAAGAGATGAAAAAAATGATAACTGCCCGAGATTGTTAACCAGATCTCCACTAATGAAAAAATTGAATATCATAGGGGAGATTACAACAAAAATTTTGCTTACAACCTGTTCCAATATAAAATGAATAATTCGGATGGTCGTGGTATTGTACCATAATGCAACAGATGCGATGCAACAAAGTGCAACTGGAAGCGCGCCTGGAACCAACAAAAACGACATGACAACCTTGAACGTTAAATTCATAAACTGCAGACATACGAAAATTCCTGGTGCTAAAAAATCCACAGCAGTTACAGCCAGTTGGCATGCTATATCCAATATTTTAGCACAATTTGACATCCCAAGCTCTGTAAGAAGTACCCAGGATGCCGCAGTTTCGGTACAGACGATGAGAATTTTGCTGACTACAAAATCCAGGAAACGTACAACACAATTGTGTTTTATTTCGGGTTCTGCTGATACACTGGCTGTCTGTTTCAGTTCTTCGTGTTTCATGAAACGCGAAACAAGCAGAATAAAATAGAACGCGACAAAAATCACAAGAGTGTTGGGTTGCATTGCCCCCATTCCCATAACATATTGGACGCACATAACGAAAAAGAGGACCAGATGCACTGCAATGAAACTGAATCTCTTGGTGTAGTTCAACAGCCCCATGCATTTTTCCGTGATACATACAATGTGAGTATATGGAGTGTGGAACATTATTATCACACACGAGTAGATCATCAACTTGAACCACAGCTTGCTCATAAAATCGTAACTGATAAGATGATCAAGCAGGACAATGGCAAAAAAGAACAATATGCATGATATAACCAGGCGGGTATGTTTTTTGTCCGTGTAGACCTTCCTTATGTAAAGACGAAGTATCTGAAAATAGAGCACAGTGCCAGTGACGAGACACAGAAAAAGCATCTTGTGAGATAAACCCTGTATGCATATCTCACATACCGCACACATCACATAAACTGCATTCCAATATGAAAAAAATGCATGTTTGCCTGCTTCCGTGGTCTGCACGAGGTATGGCTCGAGCAACAACGAGAGACCGAGAACGATAACCGCCAGTACTGCCATGACAACCGATAACACCATGTCGAAGCCGCCATAGAGGACAACCGAGATTGACATCAGCTCGAGCAGGATGTGCAGCAGGCGGCTGGGACAGAACAACCAATCGACGACCTCGTTGATCTCACCACTTTTCTTGTTTAACGCCATATTAAGACGAACAGCCTTCACGTTCTGTGTCAATGTACGTTTTGGGCCAGCATTTGGTGTCAACGGCTGTGATTGTGGAGCTCCGACAGTACGCATAGAGGAACGCGTAGTAACGACAACATCTCCGACGACCAGATTGTGGTCAAAAGAAGCCTGTGCCATATGGGAAAGCAACTTGATGTATAATCGAAGCGCTTGTGCGAATGGGGTTATCTGTTTAAATACAAAGGGGGTCTGTATACAAAACGAATAAAAAATCAAGGAGCAGCAGCAGCAGTAGATATTCTTGTGTCTATGTCAGATATAACTTGGTCGTAATGCGTACAATCTTGGATTTTTTTCAGTTTTAAATCGTCAATCATGTGTTTATGGATCATATAGAAGTATATAGGCATACTGATTCCTTTTAAAACATCACGTGATAATGTCATATGCTGTATACTAGTATCTATCACATGGGGAATAATTTTTTTTGTGCGAATATCATTAACCACTGGACTCGCTTGAACAAGATTATGTAACGTTGTAGGAATTGTTTTCATTAGTTGCATAATTATTCCAAATATCTTTAAAATAACGTCAAATTCAACAGTCTTAACATTTTTCATATCATCACCTGTGGTAGGAATTAACAAAAACGCTAACACATACATGGGATGCAGACATCTTGTCATATCACATACAACACTTTCAAATGAAAATTCAATTTGTTTTTTTAATGAACATGTGATAGCTACATCATTGGATGATTCAAAACTAAAATCAACAGGATTTGTTTTTTGTTTACATAACGGAAACGAGGTGCCACAGCATGCAGGGACAATATCCTCTATTAGTTTCATGGTATCGTTGGACACAGGCATCAATGCTGAACATAGATTACGTATAAAATTTATTGTATCACGGTCTATTAGTCTTGACAACCAAACGTCAAATATTGATAAATTGTTGTTAAAAACATGTTTCAAATTCAGTGTGCCAGCTTGGTCTAGTATGATTGACGCTAAACAAATATTGATATCACCACATAGTAACTTGAAAAAAATACGATATACAGGTAATTTTCCAATTTGAATTAGTTTTTGTTGATTTGCAAGATCTGGAATCTCACTTGATTCGTTTATCCTATAAATCATCCAAAAAGCTTCAAATTTTTTATACAAAAAAAGAGTTATATGCTCCACTAGTCTAGATTTAAAATTATCAACAATTGTTTTCACATTTGTATCAGTAATTGATATGTGAGACATGGCATGAATTGTTTGCAGTTCACGCATAAGAAAATCAACAATACTTTGTTTTGTATCAAATGCCACCATTAAAGCAGATAATAGTTGGTCAGGTGGTCTAACTATTCCTCCCGCGGAAACAGCAGCCGGAGGACATGCAGTCGAAATCTGATTTCGAAGTTGTGTATTTTCTTGTTTTACTTTCGTCAACGCCACTTTAACTTGCGTCAATTCAACGTCTGATGCAATCAGTTCATTACATTTTAAAATATACTCACTTTGTTGAACCATATTGCTTATTTCACTTTTAAGTTGGACAATTTCATCTTTAAGTTGGCCAATCTCACCTTTCATTGCTTCTATTTCAGTTACACTTCCTGCAATCTGTGTATACCTGGCTTCTGCTAAAGAACATTTTCTCTGAAAATCCACTTTTTTGCCCGCAAGCTCTTGTAGAGCTTCTATCTCAGTCATCGTTTGTCGTGTGTGAGCTCTTTCAGTCTGTGATACGTTCATGCCATTCAGTACAGCAGTGATATACATAAGATCCATATGTATGCCTTCCCTTTCACATGATAAACATTTCCCAGTTAAAATAATCAAGTGCTGGTGCTCAAGCTTTGAATGTCTTATCCCCTACGAAATAAGGAATGACAGCTCTTGGTTGTCCGTGATGAATCTGTGATATGACAAGGGACGGACACACCAACAACACGAGTGCTACACATGCCATAGTGACCCAGCTAGCACGATTCAGCAGATCCACAGGGTTTGGCAACGGCAGACTGGTGGCCACCTCATTAAGCGCATACCACATGGCCCCAACACGCGCAGTGGCCTCCACTTCTTCACATAGAGTGGTATGCAGGCGCATATTGTTATAGAACTCTGGCTTCATACACTGTCCTAGGAGCCACGCCTCCTTCTCAATGCGCGTCGCGCGCAGTTGGAAATGTTTATAACCCAGGCATATCTTATCCACCACGAAAAAAGAAAGTAATATGCACAGGCATGTCATGACTACTGTCGTACCAACCTCACGCATGTCTTATTTTTTTTTTCATTTTTCATTCACATAGCGGGCCTAAATAAGCGCAATACACCATGCCTATTAAGTTGTTCTCACCACCTGCCTCCTACGTACACTAGCATGCCCATGTTTGATCTCTCTGACTCAGTCCCGTATCTCTCCACAGACAATTCGCGTGTCGTTTGGACCTCTGGATGGGATGCGTTGCTCGTTGCTTCTGGGCGATGCATCCGCGTGAATGCAAGGGGGGTATCAGTAAAACCATCGCATTGGTCACGGGCAGATCTACATCGGCTGGGATGGAGTTCTCAGCCTTGCTTTGCGTCACCGCATGCCCTGTGTGACACTGGAGCAGGGCTGTGCTTTCCGACCCCATCGCAGAATATGCATCCCCCTGGATACAACCCAGCTGCTGCATGGGGTGGGCTTGCATGCAGTCGTGACGATGACGGGCGCATGCTTGTGATGGAAACAGTATATGACGTCTCTAGCTGTGATGCACTGGACACTGGAGGGGATCTTGTTTTCTGTAATGGATCGCTCGCGTTTGCACGCACAGATCTTCCTGTGTGGGCATATTGGTCTATCTGCCTACTTGCGGTCTATATCGTCCGTGCGCTTAGCTACCTTGTGCTGAGACGTGTTGCGTGTTTGACACCTCATCAACAGAAGACAGATGAGGATACAGCAGGAGGTGCAAACAAAAAAAACTCTGAGCAGCAAACACGTCTTATCGAGGATGATTACACAGTGCTGGCTTCTATTTGCTGCGTAGGCATCACGCTGGCATCAGGCTGGCAGCACGTATTTGTGACACGCGAGGAGGCGTTTGCATCCTATGCCACGCTAGTGTACGTGCTGGCATACGCTGGAACATGGACTTGCGCGCGATGGTTGCGCTTCGACGTGGCAGACCCACCTATCTACAACCTTATCTCTGGGACGCTTCTATTCGTATCCATGCGATTATACGCGGGGGTAGAGACTCCATACAACGCCCCGCTCATATGGGCGATCGCTGCGCGAGTGGGTACCAAAATGCGCGCACGTGCTTGCATAGCAACGCTTATCACGTCGCCATTAGACGCTCTGGTGCTATCCCTTGTATGCACGTTAGGTTTCTCATTTGATCCTTTTTTTCTGATTGCGATTTTCACAACTGCGTTTGTTATAGGTGATATGATATGAACAAAACTGCCTGTGGCAAAAAAACACATGTGCGCATGCTCATTGGATTCTTTATTTTTGTCTAAAGAAAAAAAAACATACACGCTATGATACCACGTGAAAACGCTGGATCACTTTTTTTGCTGGTGCATGCTGTTGCCTTTCGTTATTTGGATTGTAGAACATACCCGTGTCACAATGCTGAAAACCAAAAGAAGGATGCAGGGCTTGCTCAAAGATCACCATAATCCAAATCTTCAGCAGACATATCAACCTGGTTCATGTCGTGTTCAATGCACCATTTGTATGAAATGCTCTTAAAAAATTTCAGATCCATCACTGTGTTGTCAAATGGTTCAGAGTCAAGTGCCACTTCGGTTGCAGTATCGGATTCGTCTGAATCTATGCATTGCTCAACAATTCGCAGATATGCATAAAACGGAATAATCGCATCTGAAAAATCGGGCGTTTCAAAGATAGCATAGCTGCTCACTCCAGACGTATCCATATCATCAGCATGGCCAGGTTTTACGAACGGGTATTTGGCGTTACAGATAGAGACAATCTTGTCAACAAAACGCTTGCTACGAACGGTCAATGTGATGCCTTGCTCGATCAGATTGTCAAGTTTGACATAACCATTTTCTTCTTTGGCACCAGTCTGGTTATCAAACCAATCCCTGTTGTTTTCGTATAAGAGATCGTAGAACACCTTGGAAACGAGAATACAGATTCCAAGACGCTGCACCCCATCTGCTTTGGCATAATCTGTGGTGAAATCGACCAACTTCAAGATATACTCATCGAAGGTAAAGTGGAATTTCAAGAAGGGGGTCATTTTGACGACATGGAAAACAAGCCCTGGAAAAAACATTTCCCATGTTTCGCTTTGCAGATCCGAAAGCGCACATCTGAAAAAGGAATCAGTTTTAGTCCCGCAAAAGAAATCCACTGCCATTTGCGATACATCGACACACACTTTTTTAACAGTGTCATGCGACCTGGGAAAGGAATTTGGTACGCCATTCGTGACGACTCCAGTTGGCTTGATTCCTGTATACGTGTTAAGCATCCTCTGCACATAGTCAATGTGCGAAAACACGACACTGGATACTGCACTGCCAGCGACCTTCGCGACCTTAGCTGCCGCCATGCGCAATGCAAAGGGGTTGACCTCTTTTGGAACTGGAAGTTTATAAAAGTCCTTCTGCTCAGGCGACAGTGAAACATGTGAAATTGCAATAGACTTTGAAAAAACAGGTGATGATCCATTTGAAACTACATTTTTCAACGTAGCTGGCATTGGAAACGGAAACGAAATTGGTTTTCTGCTTTTTGTAGCGAACATATCCGTGTTGACGATACGTGTAACAGGCACGATTACATTGGCTCCATCTCGTTTCTCACGAGTCGCTCCTGTGATTGCGTGCTGTTTATCCGAGGAATTCCATGTTAACTTGAACTTGACCTGGATTGTTATTCCAAACACATTACATCCAACGGACTTGACATCGTTCTCACGCCGGGTCTTATCCTGGGAAGCAGACATTTCACACTCCTGCACTATATCAGTTGTTTTGATGGTGTGAACTTTAGATGCACTGACAATGGAGTAGGCTGCATCCACAAGACCCCGCAACATATCGTTCTGCGCGTCTTCACTGGTAGAAATGGGCAAGAGAAAACACGAATTGGACATCTTGCCACTTGTTTCAAGCGTGCTCAACACATCACTGGAAAAATTCTTCATAGACAAGACGTCCATGAACTGAATGAGATAGGCGTCTTGTTCGTTTTTGGCCAACTCAGCCATTGCTTCGATTACAGACCTTCCGTTACCATATTTTGTGTGATCAAACGAGCCTGCTGCAAGCGTTGGACGTACAACACCTGTGAATTCGACACGACGAGGAACAAAAATCGACACTATTAACCCTTCGAAAAAGCCCTTCTCGCCATCGAGAAAATTTGCAGAGAATACGCCTTTTTCGTCTCTCGTGAAATCAGCATATGTTTGCACGAGCGGAAGCACAAAGGGAATATTGAACTTCTTCAGCAGTTTCTGTTCATCCTTCACCCTCTTCGGTGTAAGAGTCGATAACTTGAAATGCAACGCAATTCCATGTGTCCCTCCATACATATCCATGCATTCATTTGTTTTAGTCTCACCAAATGAGAGAAGTTTGCTTGGAATAACGCCATGAGTGTACCCCACATATGTCGGATCTTTGAGATCGTTTGAGTAAAGACGATGAAGACCATTCGTACTTTCCGTCGTGCTTGTACCCGCGTATATTCCATAAAAATTGGTCTCTTTCAGCATACCAAGGGCAGAAGTTTCAGGCACAGCATATGGAGGAAAATGGCTGTCGTTTAGCACCACGATGGTTTTTTCTGCGCTGTGTGATAGCAACATCTTGTTACCATCGGCGTCCTTTGCTGACTTCATTGTACGTTCGGTACTGTTTATTATCTGCATTCCATGTAACTCGTCGTCTGCAGTGAAAAAACGATTGGCGCTCAGAGAGTCTTGTCCATAGGAGGCAATTAAACCAGTATCAGCACTCGTAGTGCAACCCTCAAATTGACTGGGACCACCCAACATAAATGAATAGTCGTCTGTATTCAACGCAAGAATATCAATAACACCATCAGGCGCGTCGGCGAGAACGTCCATCATAGAATGTGGTCGTTTTGCAGGAACAAGGGTGGGATCACCAGTTGGAATACTCATCACAGATTCGTATCGAGATCGTGCTACAAGATAAGAACCAGAATGCTTAAATATGATTCAATCTTCTGTGAAAATTTTTTAAAAAAGCACGACAGTTCTGCTGGTAAAAAAAGAAAGTATACACTCTCATTGGTGTCAGCCTAATGGAATCACAATTTCCACGCCCATCAAAAAAAAACCAGAAGCCAACGCATGTCAGCAAAGAACTTGCTGCCATTCTGCGCAACACCTCAAAAATAGATCCAAGATCAGATCTAGAGACACATCTCAGTGCGATCGAGGCCAGGAAGGCACAAGAGACTGAATGCTTTCTGCGTGCGTGCGTGATGCGGCTGCAGAGGCAGTAAATAAAGTGTTTAAGATGCACACGTGTGACGTGAGAACGAAGGTGGATTCAGAAACGCAAAACGAAACAGATACAAAAGGCGACGCGTCAAGGAAAGCGATCAGCATGCTTGCATTTGACATAGAGACCGAAGGACTCGACTCATCGACACATGGTATTACGTGTGCGTGTGCGTACGACCCAGATACTGGCGTTGAGCGGACGTTTATCTTTCCTCGTGGGGATTCACGCGAGGAGTTCATGCTGCTCTTGGACGAGGCCAGTAGCCTATGTGCATTCAACGGCGCGCGCTTCGACATCCCATTCATGGCTCGCTCATGGGGGGTGAACATCACACGCGTGGCGCGATGGATGCTCAAGCTTGTGGATGTATATGAGGCCACCAGGCTGTGCATTGGACGAGGGTTTTCGCTCAATGCCCTGCTAGCAGCAAATGGCCTTGAAGGGAAGACAGGAAGCGGGCTTGAGGCAGTAGCAATGGCAAAGGAGGGCAGATGGGACGAACTGGGCGCCTACTGCATGCACGACACGCGCATGACGCACATTGTCACGTGCATGCCTGAGATACGCCTTCCAATTGGAAGAAGAGGCGCACAGACAGGACGCCTTTTTCGCTCGCCCCTTCGTGTCTGCCCGTATTGACTTCATTTTTTCGTGTGTGCCCCTTTGCGTTCTATTTAAGCCAAACGCATAAAAAAAAGATGCAAGACGCGGTGGTGCTGCACGCCAGACACCAGTTTGCAAGCCAGAAGATGGACACCCAAGAAACTGACAAAACTGTACCTCAAAAGCAACAGGACAGTAAGAAGCAGGGGCGCAAGCCTCAGTCGAAAAACACACAGGGTCTCAAGAAGATAAGCAAGAAGCGTGGCCCACCTCGTCCCCACAAGAAGCTGGACCAAGTGGTGCTGGAGTCGCGCGTCACCAAGCTGCAGCGACGCATCGATCGCGCAACTGGGCAGCTGCAGGACGCGCAGCGTCACATTGACGGATACCACAGGGAGATCACGTTCCGTCGCGCGGATGCGGCCCCTGAAATGACGGCCTGATTTTTATTGGAAATAAAAAAAAGATCTTAAAAAATGAGGAAAATCGCGCGTGTGTGCTGCCTCATCTGCAAAAAACAACAGGCGTTGACTTCAACAGCCGCACGGCACCGATCTATTTATGAATCCACAGCCGTGCATGCACACCTTAACAAAAAATGCGCGCGTCTGACACGAGTATTCGATTGGTATATGAGACCCCTACATCCCATTCAGCGGTTGATACGCAGGCATTTGTAACGCAAGAGGTGGAACGCCCAAGCAAGGGATGGGTCCGCGAGGTCATCTCTGCTGAGCGCGAGAGCGAGCACGTGCGTGTTCGCACCTCAGACTTTGTGCTGCTGCCCGACCAACAGAGGCGGCGCCCCTCAACACCGGTGCGGTGGAAGGAGATCAACAACTGCTTCCATATTCACCGTCGCTTGGACGCCGCGGATATGCTCTGCTGTGTCCCACAGAGGCGCCTGAATTGGCTGGCAATCACCACCGATCCGTCCCTTAGGAGCATCCGCGACCTCCGCGCGCGCCATGTGCCCATGCTAGAGCGGATGCAACGGCTGTGCATGACGGCGATGCAGCGCGAGCTCGGGGTGGAGGAGGATCAGATCATGGTCTTCGCCAACTACCCCCCCAGCGTGTATCAGCTGCACTTTCACTTCACTGTGCCCTTCGCACAGCCCTCGCCATACGATGCGTTTCGCATCCACCCGCTCTCGACGATCCTCAACAACCTGCGGCTGTATCCCGATTACTACCGCGAGTCCACGTTCAGGATCCCCGTGCACGCTGCGTCGGACCTCTATGCTGCGCTGTGTCCCGAGCGGTTGATGTCCTCTTGCTCCAGCGAAGAGGAGGACGACATAGCCGAGGTGAATGGCCCCCATGCAGAGTGACACATCTAAGTTTAATCACGCTTGTGATGCAGTAATAAGACTGATATCAAAGCCAAGTGGTGTGCAGTCGGTAAGACTGATACCAAAGCTTTACCACACGGGTGGTGCAGTAAACTGTCTTCTTCTTCATGTCTTTCGCGGTGTCACATATTTAAGCACGCGGCCCTCGCCTTGGGCAGAGAGCACATGTCATCGACAGAAGCAGCCAGCGCCACAAAGTCAACACCGCAGGAGCTTACGTCTATTCTCAGCCAGGTGCAGAACCTGCAGACGGATCGAGAGCGGTTGATGAAGGAACTGGAAGAGGCCAAAGAGAAGATGAGCAAGCTGCAGGTACAGCCTGATGCCTCGCGTGTTTTTTTTATGCTGCCTTCCTGGCAGTCTCTAAATGCTTTGTTTTGACAGGAGGGAAAGCGAGACGAGATGAAGCGAATCCTGGACACCGTCATCGCCAAATGGTTGCAGGACAGCGTAAACAACGAGGACGCCCGGAAGCAATTCTCAGAAGGGATGCAGCGCTTGGTGAATGACACGCGCGAAACAAACGGCGTATGGACCGTCGCGTGTGAGGCGTCTAGTTTGCACGCGAAGCAGGTGGAGGAGATCGAGCGGCTGCGCGTCGAGTGCGAATCCTTGCGCACGCTCAGTGGTGGCCAGTTCAAGGACGAGGCGTCGCGCAAGCGCACGCGCGATCCAAATCCAGGAAATAATGACTTCTGGGGCGAGTTTGAGGGAGGTGAGAAGAAGTAAAGCATGTTTAATGTCAACAAAAAAAGAACGACTCAGATCAGCCGCTGAATAGTGGGCTGCGAGTTGATCTTGTATCCCTTGCCCGCGCGCAGCGATGCGACCCCAATGAAGTCAGGTCCGTGATGCCCGCTTCCTGCGATCTCCTGCACCAGCTGTCCGTCCAGCGTCTGGATCCGCATGGTTCCCTGGAACGCCAGCGCGTCAGACGACACCTCGTGCTCCACGGCGGCGAGCCCCGCGTTCTTTCGCATGCGATGCAGCGTCGCGAAGTCGGGCATATTCCGCTTGTAGTTGTCATAAGCAGCCTGATAGATGGGGCTGTTGAACACCCTGAACTCAGCAGTGGGAATGACGTGAAGGTTGTCATAGTCCACTGGCGCGCGATTCAGATTGGCAGGATCGTCGTAGTAGACGAGCGGCGAAGGCCAGTTGGCCCTGAACTCCCGGTGAAACTCCTCGTTCATGTGGTGGTGGAACGCCATCACCATCATCGACGGCCCGCGGTAGTGCCGCGTCACCTCCAGCGTGCTCGTGCGGAATTTCTCGACCGAGTTGGGCTTGTCCGAATCCTCGTCGCGGTCGTTCCAGTTCACGTAGGTGTCGTCCTTTCCGCCCACATATCCATCGTAGGCCACATCCCACAGCCGTACCAGATTTCGCTCGTTGATCACCATCGCGCGCTCGTGGTACTTGTATGACATGCCCCAGATGCCGTGCATCGAGTCGTCGTAGACGGAGAGCTCCGTCTGACCCCAGAACGTGCTGCCGAGCCCCTCCCCACCCTGCCCCAGGATGATGCCCAGCATGTAGTGCTCGATGTTCGGCCGGATGATGACCACCTCCGTTTGCCCCGCCATGTCCGATTCGTGGTGCGCATCGTGTCCCCCGTGCACCCTCATCCAGCTAAAGTCCATCGGCGGGCGCGGAGTGAGGTACTCACGCAGAGGGGGCCAGTCTCCGCCCTGCAGGACCGCCAGCGGCGCCTCGAACTCCTGGTCGGCGAACAGCCGGAAGGCCAGCGCGTTCATGAAGTTCAGACCAACTGTATGTGGGTCTGGTACAGCAATGCTCCCAGGCAGGGTCACGGTCGCTGTGAATGCGTGCTCGTTTTCATTCGCTGGGGCATGGTTGTGCATGTAAGCTACCGCTGCTTTGGTCAGAGTGTAGTTTTCGTTTCCAGCGCCTAAAGTACCCTGATATGCTGTAAAAGCAGCTGCAAACGCTGAATTGTTGGCTATATGCATGGGGTCTTCTAGAGACGAATCAGTGGCAGCCCAGGTCCAAAAATAGAATGGATTGCAGAATGAATTCCGCTGTGTAAAATTAGCACCTAGACTGGCAGTAACTACACCATCCAAAGCTTCTAGTTCCTCTGCCAGATTAATCCGCGTGAACCGTTGTGATTTGTGGGCATTCCAAAACATAATCAACGCGTTTCCAATAGCTTGCAAAGCAACATCGTGATCTGCAGGGTGTTGAATAACATGTTGAAGATAACTGCCTTCAAGCGGCAGAGTATTGACTGCAGTTCTATTCATCAACACAGCTGAAATCAGTTCCCTGGTCATCAACATATTGTACCCCAATAAGGATCCAAGGTCTTGAAGCCTCTCATTTTGATGCCTATAATGATTTGGACTCATAAATGCGCCAATCCTGCGTAGTCTGACATTAAAACGAATCTGGGGATGGTCAAGACATTGTAAAAGACGAGCATCTGCAGATGCATCAGCCCACGATGCATCGGAAGTGCGAGGAACTAGTTGTGTTGGCACTGCATACCTGTTGCTGTTCCTCATAGTCAAAGCTGCAATGAGATCTACTGTACCAGCATTAGGAGGTACAAGGGCTCCATAAGGTTGATAATGCATATAAGCATTGTGTATCCTGGTATGAAGCACATGCCTGGCTTGTTCGACTAGTGTTGCACCTGGTGCTAAAACACCTGGAACTACAGACGCAGTATTGATAAACCTCTTCACCTTGGTTAGACTGCGAGGATACTCATCGACAGAGTATGCCACCATCTTGATGAAATCTTTGCCTCTATCATTTGTACCAGTGAAAAAGGTATCATTTGCAAAAACATCACGAGCAGCCTGTTTGATGACCTGTTGTGCTGGGATATCATCAATTCTCCACGCCAGGTTATTATTGGCGTCAAAATCGCACATGTCAAAACTACCTGGCACATACACCAATTTCCTGGTCACAAAACGCGGCTGCATGCTAAACTCAGGCTCAATGTCGTGCCTAAACAGCCTGAGGTAGAACGCCTTGAGGGTGGCCTCAGTGTTCGTGTCCCCTGCATAGGCAGGCCCAGCTACGCCCAGGGGTGCGGCCAGCGCATGCGTGGACGGAGCAAACGCCCCCGAGGCACCCTTGGCCCGCAGCGCGACGTGGTTCAAGTCAGCGATGGCATGCCTGATGCGGTCGTTGTTCTGCGACCCCTCGCACTGGGCATACCGGAGGAGCTCTGCGAACGAGAGGTGGAACCACGTGTCGCGCTCCTCGTTGTAGAGCCCGAAGAGCCTGCGGGCATTGGAGACGCTGGGCATGATGCGATAGAACTCAGCGACGCGTACGCGGCGACGCAGGATGTCCCTGGGCGGGGCACCAGTCTCCATGGAGAAGGCCCTGGTGTGGATGATGCCTATGCCCCGGTATGTGGACATCTCAGGGCCCGATCGGAGGCGCTTTGGGCCCTCGGCGCCTTGCGTGACGTAGTTGGTGCGATCAGGGGTCATGGTGAGCTGGAAGGTGAGTTTTGGATTGCACATGAGGAAGTCAGGCATAGGGCCGCCCCAGACCCTGAGCTGGGACTTGGCCTCCTCGATGAGGATGTCCAGGGCGTTCTGGTTCTTCTGCACGAAGCCGAAGAGGTCGACGAACTCGCGACAGATCTGATTTGGGGTCTTGTCCTCGGCGAGGTAGCGCTCCGACATGGTCTTCTGGTAGGACGGGGCGAGGACCAGCGCGACGTGGACGTCCAGGTCGTTGGTGAGCTGGATAGAGCCCTTGAGCTGCAGCAGCTGGTTCTTGAAGTTCTCGCGGCCTGCCTGGGTCATCATGAAATTGTGCTCGAGCACGATGGCCATGCCCTGGCGCACCATGTAGCCCGAGTAGGAGCGCTTGCTCTGCGTGAGGGTGCGGGCCGCGGACTCGTAGGGCACGCGGCTCGCGAGGCCCTCATCAAAAGACCACACGTTCCACTTGATCTTGCCATCGACGTTGGTGGTGTACTTGTACGGCAGGATCCGAGAGGTGAACAGGCTGTTGGCTGCGTCCGTGATGAGGCCGTCAATGCGGTCTGTGAGGTACTGGTTCGGGCCCTTGAGGATATCAGGGAGGTGCCAGCGGCCGTGGCGCTTGAAGCGCTGCAGATCCTGCTTGATATCCCTGGCAGAGGGCCCAAAGATGTTCTCCCATGCCTCAAGCGTGGGCTCGATGTCATGCCCCGTATAGGTGCCACCGCCATGTCGCCCTGGGTCGATACTGGGCATATACGAGGGCGCGTTGTCCATGTGGTTGCCGAGTTTGTCGCCGACGATGGCCATATGGAGCTTCGCGATACGCGCGGCATGCGGGTTTATATACTACGCCTCGTGTATTCGTTCGTTTGGGAACCACGTTTTTTATTGATTATCAATGCAAACAAAATGAGAATCACTGCTGCGTTTGCGCAGGGATCTCGTATTCAATCTGCAACCGCGCCATGTAATGATATGGCTTGGTCACGAACTCACGCAGGTGGTGCTCCTTCTCCTTCTCGTGCTCCTCCGTGCTCCACTTGGCCTTGGGCCTGAAGTCCTGCAGCGCGCTCACCCCATCCCCTAGATCATCCCAGGTGTCGCTATCCAGCCTATGCAGCTGCATGCTGAACATGTTCATGTCCTGCGTGAGCATCTTGGAGAGCACCTGCTTGCGCAGCGTCTGGCAGCACGTGCTCAGCACCTGCCGCGTGATCTTCAGCCAGTTGTCGTCCATGCGCGGCTGCTTGTCAATGTCGCACCCGATCAGGTCCGCATTGTGCCGCAGCAGCCCCACGATCGGATGCCGCAGGTGCACGAACACATACGGCTGCCCGTTGACGTCCATAACCCCGTGCGACTCCAGGTTCGAGCTGTTCCACTCGGAATACTGCGCGCGCCACATGGACCCGTCCTGCATGCTCGTGTCGCACGAGTACACCTCCTGCGGCACCGCGAGCCGCGACCCGGGCAGCACCGTGTAGGCGTACTTCTGCCCGAGATCCGTCACCTCCGAGGGCGGCACGCAGCTCAGCGTCACGCCGAGGGCATATGGAAACGAGGACATGTGCTCCTTGATCGTCACGTTTCGCACCACCGCATTGCGGATGTAGTGCACCCCGTGAGAGGGGTCCATCTCCTCATCTAATGATGGCAGAAACACTGCCGTCTCCTTTCCAGAGAGCGCCTTCCACATCCCCCCCTGGGGCCCCGCCATGGCGAGATTCGCAAGCGAGCCTTTGATGTTCACGTGCAGCGTCCGCCGCACAATCTGTGTCGCAGAGGGCGCCGCCGCTGAGTCCAGCTGCGTCGTCGCCCGCGATTGGGTCGTCTGTGGTGTGCTTGCGCTCATATCGCGCAGGGCGTGGAGGATAACCCTTAAATACACGCGTCAGGAGCCCCCAAAACGCGAGCGAAAACAATGCCGAATGCGCCATGAAATGAGTTTTTTTGTTTTTTGTTAAAATTGTTTATTCGTTTTAAGTTAAAATGCGTCGATCCACAAGCACAAATCAAATCAAAAAATCAAATAAAAAAGTAATGCCACTCGCTGAGGTGCTGCAACAGAATTGATTCAAATCTATTCAAAAAGAGATGCCCCGCTTTCAGGAAGAACACGTCGCCTCGCTTGATGATGCTGAGAAGCAGCAAGAGACAAAGAGGCCTCGTGTATCACAGGGTCTGGTCTGTAAGCCCAGCGATGCAGCGACTCCATCACTGGCGTGCATGTTTGAGCTTCCAATCGAAGAGTTCCAGAAGTTGCGGATGATCCATTTTAGAGCGAAGAGAGAGCAGATAGAGGCTCCACTGGCTGAATACCGGGCATTTGCAACAAAGGCTCTCGCCGCTGTACATACAGTCAGAGACCAAGTTGCAAACAAACAAAAGTTTCTTATCATGTCTCATCTGGGAAACCTGCATAACTCGAGTGTGCTTAAAAATCACTTTCCCATGTTGGGAGCCGTCATTCCAGAACGTTATCCCTACAGCGATAACATTGACAGAGTGTGGTTGCGTGATCATCTGAACGACGCTGATGTTGCAATCAAGGAGGACATGAAGGAGCTTGAAACTCACATCAAGAATGACCTGGAGAAGCTGGCTCAACTTGAAGGCGCTTGAGTGCAAGCAACCAAGGATGACCGCCAAGTGGATCATCGAGACTGAGCGCGAGCTCAAGCGGGCGCGCGTGATTTCCCATGCCAAGAAGTGAAGTAAAATCAAATCAAATCAAATCAAATCAAATCAAATCAAATCAAATCAAATCAAATCAAATCAAATCAAATCAAATCAAATCAAATCAAATAAAATCAAATAAAAAAATAATGCCACTCGCTGAGGTACTGCAACAAAATCAATTCAAATCTACCCAAAAAGAGATGCCCCGCTTTCAGGAAGAACACGTCGCCTCGCTCGTCCGCGCCATGCTGCCGCGGGTCCCCGATTGTGTGTTTGCTGCTGAGGACGTGCAGCAGGTGGAGAGGGAAACTGGGTTGAATCATGATCAGATCCTCGAATGGGCACGTCATCTGCGCAACAGGATTCCTATCAATCAGCGTGGAGACTATTTTCGCAACATCAACGATGAAAAAGAGGTAACGTGACCACCATGCCAAAAATCGGAATCGAAGCATTTTTCGATTCCAAGAGGTTTAACTGGTCTAAATGCATTTTGAAAGGTTACGTGACCACCATGCCAAAAACTGGAAATGAAAAATATTTCATTTCCAGGGGGTTTAACTGGTCTAAAATGCCATTTGAAAGGTTACGTGACCACCATGCCAAAACTCGGATTTGGAAGCAGTTTCAGATCCAAGCAGTTTAACTGGTCTAAAATGCCATTTGAAAGGTTACGTGACTTCCCCTCAAAAACTGGAAACAAAACAGTTTTCGATTCCAAGGGGTTTAAACTAACTCATCTTGTGTTTTCACAGGCGGATGACACAAAATCCTCGAGGTTCTACATCACTGGATTCAACATTGACCTGCAGTTTGTGGAGAATATGGTAATATCCAAAGCAAACAATACTGGAAAGTTCAATATCAACAGCATGCATGCTGCATTGAACAAAGAGGCGTATTCAGCTGAGATATTCATCGAAATTGATGGAACAATCAGGGTCCGAACGCTGGCTGCACAACTTGAGGACATGGGGGCATGCCAGGTCAGCATACTGACTTTCCAGCATAATGATGGGAATGAATCTGCATCCAACGCATTGGTCAGGGTCTGGACCTCTGCTGTCAAGACAGGATGTGGGTATGAACGTGGCACTGTATCTAAGGACCTCTGGGGCAAGGCGAATGCAAAATTTGAGGCAGAGAAGCAGCAGCAGGCAGACAACGCAAAAAACGAGGCCAAGTTCACTGAAGGGGTCAGGCAGTCTCTGGCTGACATTGGAGGCAAGGTGGACACAGTGGAGGGGAAAATCAACAATGTGCAGCATGGTATGTGCACTATCATCCCTGACTACCAGAAGCTTCTCAAGGAAACTATGGAGAAGCTTGCTCACAAGACCAAGGAAGTGGACAGGATTGAAAACAAGATGGGGAGGATGACACATGAAATCAACAGGATCACTGAAGAAAATGAAAATCTGAAGGAAGCATCCAACATGGCATCCCGCAAGCATGAGCGTGAAATCACCGAGCTCAAATACACACTTGAAACGAAGGACAAACAGATCAAAGACAAAGATGAACTGCTTGAGAACTACAGGACCTTTGAGACCGCCAAGTGGATCATCGAGACGGAGCGCGAGCTCAAGCGGGCGCGCGCGTGATTTCCCCTGCCGAGAGGCGAAGTAAAGCCAGTCTTACTTAAGATGTTTTTGAACCGTGTTTCTGAATGGCCTCTGACAAAGAAGAAAGCGGCGCGACCGCTCCCATGCTCGCTGCTGGCATCCAGCGCGCGATACAGGTGCTGATCTCGCGGCGCGTTACGGCAGTGTTATTGGTAGCGATTCCAGCGCTGCACCTCCGTGTGCTGGTGACATGCGCAGCCGCTTGCCTAGCTACACTGGCACCAAAGATCAACGGTGCTAGCGTGATGCCATTCATAGCGCTCGCCATGGCTACCTCTTCTATATTATCCGCTATGACCGACGCTGTCCACCCTGCCATCACGCTGGTCAACCTGTGCATGCTTTTGCTTGCGGGCGAGGCGCTCGTGACTGCGCGCCTCATCCCATCGTCAGTCTCTGACGCATTTTTAGGCAACGCCGACTTTTTATTCTACGACGCAGCGGCGACCATACTGCTTTCCATGGGCTGGCCACCTACAATTCCCTTGCTGCTCGCGCCGTGTCTCGCGGGCGTGGCCTACTACGGCCGAGCACCAAGCCCAGCGCTCTCTGAGGCGCTGATGCACACCTCAATAGAGATCCCCAGGAGGCTATTCTTCGCGAGCCTCCCTGCAGGCATCATTCGCCTACCCAGTGTGATCGCTGTGTTGTGCCTGGTCCACCCAATCTATATCCACCTTGGCCTATTGGGGTCAGTGCACAATTTTATGATATACAGCGCGGCAGACGAGATCGTGAACACAGCAAAACTAGAGCTTGGCACCCCCTACGCAGCCCTTGCAATGCCCACACTGTTCCTCATCTCACCCATTCCCGTATACCGTGCGCTGACGCAGATAGCGTCCGTCGTGGTGTTGACAGATCTAATCATAGGCGCGCTGCAGTCTGCCACACGCGTGGATCCAGTGCCAGGGCTTGGGGCGGTCCTCGTGCTCATGGAGATGATCCTACGGCTGGTGGGATGAATAAAAAAAGACAGGCCACACGACGTGGTGGGCGACAGGATCACGAGCAAAGGCCCACACACAAACGCATACGAACAGGATGTTCCCTGAAGAATGGGACACCCGCGTCATTCCAAAGAAGCGGCGCAAGACCCCTGCACAGCTGGAAGGTGAAACAATCGACACAGAACACGACGCCGACTCGATGCTCTCCGAGGAAGACAAGCGCAAGTCTGGCATCGCCTCGTGTGTCATGCGCAGCCTCAACACCGCAACTGATACGCCAGCGACCCCTGGGGAGCTCGATCTCGACGTAATCCTCACGCGAATGCCATACAGGGAGATCCTAGAAAACCTGTTCGGACGGGACTCCTACGAGCAGCCCGACGTGCCAGTGATCGCGCGGGCCTACGAGGAGGCCTACATGCGGGAGCCGTTTGCAGGCGAGCGACCCTGTGTGGCAGGCGAGATGTGTGAGGCGATGCACGTAGATCCCACCACACCCTTCATCTGCACCGAGTTCCTGTTGCCCTATGAGGCGGCCACCCCGCCTAAAGACCCTCAGTTTTGCGTGCTGTGCTCGCGGAAGACGACTCAGAAGCTCTTTTATGACATACTGCTCACAGGGCGCCAGGTGATCTCCCTTTCCTTTCCCAAAAGGTGTCACCTTTTATGAACTAAACAAAAACATCACAGGTGCACGGTGTGATCCAGCGCCATGGTAACATATGCGGCGTTCAAGGGGAGTATGCCAGGGAGTGCATGCTGATCTGTCCCCCCGCTGGCCCACTGCACTGCATGCCCCTCCCTATCATGTCACACCAGCGCAACAAGTACGAGGTGCGAATCTCGAACGGCACCAAGCAGATCGTGCAGCTACGCGTGGGATACGAGGATTTTCAACACCCCTCGACGAAGGACAGAACCTGAAATTGCACAGGCTCATACCGGTGCCCCGCCACCGGACCTTCGTCGAGGGGTGCTCCTCCATGCAAGAAGAGAACGAACCTCGCGCGGCGCCAGATCACGAGAAAAATTTCATCCCTGGATGCCCCAGCCTCAGCCTGAGGGTCGCACGGCTGCACGCGCGGCTGCAGACCGACGACGAAGGCGCGCTCGTGCGCATCAACGCGCACCTGCCGTGTGCCTGTGTGCACGCGCATCACGAGCGCTTCGTGCTGCTGCCAGAGGACGCGCCGCAGCTGGGCACGTTGCCAGACCTGGGATATGTCATTCGCGCGGCGCTCGCGACGCGGCGCTGGGGCGAGACGCACATCGCCTCGCTGCTTCACGCGTGCTTTCCTGGGCAGCGCTGCGTGGGCCCTACCGCGCCCACGATCGCCGACCACGGTTCGTGCTGCGCAGCGCTGAACCTGCTGCTGGGGACGCTGCTGGCGGTGTACCCCATGGCACTGAAGCGCCCCCCGTTTGCGACAAGGGCGAGGCTATACGCTCGGGTGCACGAGCTGCTTGCGGAGGACTCAGTGCACAAGGCAGACTTCGCCCGCGCGCATCCCAATCTCTTTGTGCTTGCGGCGCTGGAATACGTGCTGCACGTGGTGCCGCGCTGCATGCCCGCCGAGGCGCTGGTACTGGCCAAGGTGTATCCTCTGGAGGCGCTAGCGGCGCAGGCGCCACCGCTGCTCGACGCATTCAGGCAGAACCAGATAGACACGGGAAACGAAACATGGGAGGCGCTAGACTCGGCCGCGCGTGACACAGGAGAGCGCATACTGCGCCTATACAAGACGCGGCCACAGGGGGCAAAAACACAGCACCAACAGACACAACAAGCCCGCCGGCGGCCAGGCAAGCGCGCAGCGGACGCCATCAAGTGGGCGTTGGATGCACACATCATCAAACCATACGCCTTCCACCACGCGGACCACACACGACTGTGCAGCGAATACGAGCTCACGATGCCAGAAGGTGCAGCGGCTGCCACAGCGGAGCTGCACGGCTGCGTGACGGTGCACCCTCTGCCAGGAAACATAACCAGGATGCAGCAGCGCCTGCTGCGTGAGGTCGGAATGGAGTGCGAGCAGCGAGCGGCGCTACAATCGACAAAATACGTGTGCGTCGCGTGCGAGCACAAGCGTCGCCGCACGACGCTCCGGCTGTGCACGCGTACCGAAGAAATGATATGCCAGCACTGCCAAGACACGACAGGAATACAGAGCGTGCTCCAACTGTGCGCGATAGGGCAGATCACACGTATCCACGACGTGCAGTTCTACCTGGCGCTCTGCTGTGGCACCGTGCAGCCATACACGGAGGGCGCTGAAAATGACCTACTGCCTCGACTGCGGCTTGATCACAATGCCCCCTTGTGCCGCCACGCACGCGCCGCGAAGCAAGAGCACCGCAAGCGCCGCGTGCCATGCGCCATGTGCGACGCCAACGCGATGCCAGCGAGACATCTGTACCTGGACCATCTCACGGCAAGGATGGTTGTGACGCAGCTCTGCCAACGCCACACACCGCCTGAGGAGACCATGCGACGCGCGCTGAATCATCGGCAGTTTCAGGACGCATGCAACGCGTGGGAGCGTCGCGTGCGCCCCCAGGGCAGGCGGTAGGGCTTTGACGTGTATTAAAATGATGAATCAACACCAAAAAAAGAGATGCTTCGCGTGAGGATCGCATTCAAGCGTGGCTCATGGCACAATCTATCTGAGGCGGCCATCATGATGTATGAGCTGCTTGCACGAGAGACACACACTGAGGTGTGGTTCGACAACGTGGCCTTTGGGGCCTGCTGCGACGTGCACCCGAGCATTCGTGCATGGTGCGTGCAAGACACAGACGAATACAAAACAGAAGAGTGGAGCTGCGTAGAGCTGCCAATCGTAGACGATAAGCGCGCGCTGGCGATCCTAGAGGACATGCTGGCATCACCAGCGCCCTACTACATCAGCGTAGGCGAGTGCGCGATGCCTAGGTGCATAGTGGATGCCATAGAGCGCGACGCCGACTGCATGCACCCAGAGGATTGGAAGGGCGTGTTCTGCTCACAGTTTGCGCTGTTATTCGTGCGCAGATGCGCGCTTGAGGGAATATTGGATGTGCCGCACAAGCGACAGAAGCTGCTCTGGAGCGTCAGCAGCAAGGGATGCCTACCCTCGCGACTACGCGTGATACTGAACAAGATGATGCGAGGGTAATGTTTGTTTATTCCGACAGAACATCGGGCTGAAATGGTTGTTTATTCCGAAAGAACATCGGGCTGAAATGTTTGTTCACTCTGACAGAACATCGGGCTGATCATGCCTGCACCCGCGTGGCACAGGGCAGGACTCCAGGTAGGAATACCTACCCACGAGCCAGGCATTGGTATGTGTCACACGGCGCAGCGCCCGGCGACACATGGTAATATAGGGGGCTATACTGCGTCCACGAGGGTCCAGAATGGGCGGCAGCACAGAATGCCCAGAGGGAATGAAGCGCTGCCCGCTGAAGCCCCAGCGCGTGTAACGACGCCCCTGCTGCGCATAGGAGCAGAGCGAGGCGAAGAAGGGGATCATTATGTAGCCATGCAATGTCTCCGTGCACCGACCGTCTGGAAACTGCCTAGATGCAGTGGGAGGCGGGCAAGGGCCAAAACGATCAGAATAAGAGACCACTCTGCGAGAGCGATTGGCCCAGTTGCGCAATGTAATGCTCACCATGGTGCAGCCACCTGGCGCGTCAAGATCGCCAGTGACGAAGGCAAGCAGCGGCACGTCAGAAACCCCACCACCAGATGGGATGTTGTGCAGGTCGACCGAGTACTGGCGCAAGTCAGAGACAGCGAGGGTCGTGGGCACAGGATGGAGGTAGCTCGAACGGCTCAGGTGGCTGAAGCGAAAGGTGTGTTCGGACGCGCTACGACGAACATACACGGCCGTGAAGACTGGAATGGAGATGAGCATATCTGGCTCGTGAAGTAAAGGGTGCTGCGTGGCAGAGGCATGTCGTTTAAAAACTACACCCTTGCGCCTCTTCTGGAATATACCACACGCCCTCCTGGTTTGACAGCTGGGTATATTTTTTGAGAGTATCTAAAAATAATAAACCCCAGCCGCAGACAGATATAAAAGAACCCGCCAGAACAAGTGTTACATAAAAAATGGACGAAGAATTCCGCTCACCCGCACTTGAGATCATTGCGCTGCTCATCGAGGGGCCGATGCTTGTGACCATGATGTTCCTTGCATCGGCTGTGTACCTGTTTGCAGGGCTCGCCACGTGGGACCCCCGCGGGTGCTGAATAAAAGAAGGGGCGCATCTGCATTTAGATTGCATCACCAAAAAAGGGTTTACATGCAGGTATTAAAAGCTGGCAAAGGCAAAGTCCCCAGGTGATGTCGAGACAACCAGCGAACAGACGAGAGGCAAACAACAGAGGCCGAGAGACCGTGTTTACCAACGTAGGAATGGGCCCCAGCGGAGTTATCGACTTTATCCAGCCACTATCTGCAACCCCCGGGCAGGAGCAGTCGCATCTGGTGGCGGCAGACGACGCCCCAGTGGACCCGTATGCAGTTCGAGGCGGACCACCTGCGTACCTTGAGGCACACGGTGTGAGGTACGTGCCTGAAGCGGTCTCCGCGTCTTCCCCAATGGAATCAGAGGCGCATTCAGAGCTGGTGTCAATGGCGAAACCCTACGACGAGCCACAAGAAGAACTTGGCATCACTATGGAGGACCTGAACTCGCGCGTGGACGACAGGATCAGACACTTCATGCAACGCTCTCGGAGCTCCACGCGTGGCGCAAACGAGCGATTGGAGGAGCTGCACGCAAACATACAGGCTGCGGCAAAAACAACCCCAAAGCAACCAGATTGGAGCAAGCGGCTGGAGGCGGTGCAGGCGAACATGCAAGCGCAGGCGAAGGTTAGGATCGCAGCCCCAGTGCGACGAATTCGCCCCACAGACCATGACTGGTGAGAAGGAGGACACTTTCTTTTAAAAAACAGGACGCTGAATATAAGGGCGACATAGGCCCTGTACACCACCAGATATGAATAGAAGCATGACACTGACACTCGCATTTTTTCATCCCCTCGAGGATGATCCTTGGCTCAACCGGCTGACCGCGTTGGTGAGTCGAAACGACGTGTGCCACGCCGAGCTGGTGTTTGACGGGGGAGGGATGCAGACGCAGGCGTTTTCGATCCAACATGGCACGACCGCGTCACTGCGAGCAAAGACGCTGAGCAATCCAGCGTACGAGCTCGTGACGCTGTCTGTGACAGGACAGGAGCTCGCATCGTGTAAGGAGTTCTGCACAAATGCGAGCAAGCAGGAGTATGGCTTCGATGACGTGGGCATGGCGCTGTCCATCATACACCCTGGATGCTGTGGACGAAGCTCGGCGCAGGTGAGCAAGACGTTTTGCAGCAAGATCATCACGGAGGCCATGCAGTTCGCTGAGATGCCTGAGGTGGAGCGACTGCACCCCTCGTCAACCACGCCGTCGATGCTGTTGGATGCCGTGCGCGAGTCGCCCCGGCGCGTGTGCCATACGGTGCCTAGCCGCATGCGAATGCTGAAGCTGTGAGTGTTTGTTTTTAATGAAGAGATCTTTTTTAATGAGCTCTAAGCACGAACAAACACACGCACAGTGGGCCATAGCCGCCGCCACCCCTGCAGCACGTCGCGTTCGTTTTTTCCTCCTGTGATGACAATCTTGCCGCTCTTGAAGCACAAAAGAACAATAGGCGAGGATGGAGGGCGGTAAATGAGACCCGGGAACAAGTTGCTCTGATAGGTGCAGTGCAGGTTGAGGCGCGAGTACATGGCATCCAAGTCTAGCGCACCACCTCCCACAGGAATCTCGACGTGCGCTACGATGTTCTGTATATCACAATTTCGCAGCCGGAAGTCGGAACCGGCAAGGCACCGCTGCAGCAGTCGCGCGACGTAGAGACACGACAAGACGCCCTCGTACCAGTTGCGGACCCCCGTGACGACGAGCTTTCCGCTGCTAAAGAGCAAAAGAGTGCAATTTGGGTTTGAAAGACGGATCGTCATCGCGGCAAACTTGGCGCGATCGTAGGATGAACCAGGAAGGATCTGGCGTATAGCGTCGAGATCAAGTGGACCCTTCGTGGTAGACTCAATCTGTGCGGTGGAGACTATGTTATGAATCACAGGAAGAGGGTGATCAGAGTCCTCTGCGTGTGCTCTATGCGCGTCTGCGTTCGACAACGCCGTGTAGAGTCGCTTGCGCATGCGAGAGAAAAATGAGTACACAGACAAAACGAATGCTCACACAGCCAACGATGACCTGCGATTTTTTTTAAAATGCGCTGCGCTGCTGCTGCTGCACAATGGCCGTAGTGTACTGCAGGAGAGCAGCAGACGGAACAAGACGCATAGATGGAGGTCCGCGTACGAGCGACGGCGGGGCAAAGATGGCTGCAAGGTTCCTACCCTGAATGACATCCAGTGCGTCTTGAGGAGATAGATGCTCCTTCGTGATATCAGCGTAGCTCACCTTGAGGGTGTCGACCCCGTCTGATTCGATGCGAAAGGTGTTGTTCCCGTGGGATATCATAACGCTCGTGCTATCTGAAGCAAAGATAATCTTCTTGCTCTCAAGCAAATGCTTAAGCTTATCAAGCGGGGACACGTGCGCGGTGGCCTTATGTACTGCAGATTTGACAGCATTCGCAGCCTTGCTGGCCTTGGCCTTGGCCGCCTTGATCATGTCACCAAATCCAGACTCAAGAGTCTCTAAACGAGCATGCAGCATCGCAAGCTCCTCCACAACAGAATCTGGTATGTCAGCAGCGGCGTCGACGCGTGCAAACTCTGTGTTTTTTGTTCCACGATGATCCCGTTGCATGATCTACAATGCCCCATGTCCACTTGTTTTTATACGCCCCTTCAAGCAGGAAAAAAGGAAGAGGTCTACTTAATCTTGGGACATCTACAGAGAAGAGAAACACGATGCTATACTGTATAGGATGTGGATCTTCCACGGATCACACGAAGAGCCGCATGATGCCAACAAACAAGTTCAAGGAGTTCGTTCGGCGATGGTGCTCACCAAGCAGGTTCCACTACAGAGTCATCATGGAGATGCCATGTGAAGGAGACGCAAGAATCTGCAAGGGCTGCGTGAGCTGGCGCAGGCGATGCGCGCGCGGAGGGAGTCGACACGGGCGCTACACTCCAATGGACAGCGTGTTGCTATACGTGCTGGAGCCTGGCGCCGTTCCCACACCTGATCGCAGGCTAGTTGGAACACTTACAGTTTTTTTGAACACAAAGGTGTTTACCAACCTTTTTGACACAGAAGCTTCGAGCGCCTCGTTCCCATCCTGCAAGATGAACACAACCTATTCGCAGGACTGATTCCAGCGCCCGCCAGGAGCATACTGGGCCCGCCAGGCGCGGACCCGTGCGCATCGGCGATCATTGCGCGCTGGTGGGAGGAAAACGCGCACACCCCCTTTTTTCGATCAAGTGGCACCGCGAGAACCATGCGGCAGTGCACGCGCAGGACCCGCGTAGAATGAGTATTAAATCCACGAAACTGGCACAAAAAGAAAGGAAAAACATGCACAAGGACTTTCGCGTGGAGAACAGCAAAGACTTCGAGGCAGTGGAGGCGTTCGTATGCGCGCTCCTACGATGCGAACCACGCGGTGGATGCGCCTTTCTACGCAGCGAGGCGTTCCTACGACTTCGCATGTGCGCGATCTACCAGCGCATGTGCGCCTTTCCAGTCACAGCATGGCTGCATGTCAACGGGCTGAGCGTGAGCCTAGAGTCGCGCGGAATCGTTCGCGTGGTGGATGATAATGCTGATATTCAATGATAGTAAAAAGGGAGAGAGGTATACAGCCGACCTGGCAGCCTTCAAGCCACCACCTCAGACAGAAAAAAGAGGCGAGGCAAGCCGTCATTCGCGTGCTGATCCAAAAAAACATTACTGCAAACAAACCACACTAAGGCTAGAGAAGAATTGACCAGCTGGCACGGTTATTTCGACGATGCCCTTTTCCGCAGGCGCTTGTCAGACTGAAGTTTAGCGGCGTCAAAGTCGATCCACTTAAAATTTTTCTCGAATTTAGCCCGCTGTCTATGGTTGAATCCAAGCCAGTCTGATTCATTATAGTGGTAATAAGAGCAGTCTGGATTGTCATTCGGGGTTTCGAGGATTGCCATCAGACCAATTTCAGTTGCTGTCGCTTTGTTCTTTTCATTCATGCCATCACGAATCTGCATACGACGGGTTGTGTCAACTCGCTTCATATAGTGTAAGATCTCACGAGGTGCGTCACTGGGAAACAAACGCACCAATTGCTCAAGTTCATATCCCCAACCTACGTCGACAAGATCGAAAACACACTCAAAAATGAGGTCCTTATTGTTCATGTAACCAAAAAAAACGTAGAACAGCTTGCATTTCTCAAGAGGAACAGCTTCTTGGATTGCCGATTTCGCTTTCTTAGTTGGAACAGCATAGTTATTACCCTTCGATTTCTGTTTACCTTTCCCAGAAGGAGCAGTGTCACCTGTGCTTGATGTGACAGTGGACGAAAAAGAAGAGTCTCCAGGAGCGTCAACAGGCGGAGGACGAACTTCTCCAGCAGAAAGAAGCAGCAAGGCACCAGCCGTTACACCATCTGATTCTGAAACCCTCTTTTCTTGGCTTGTGTCAAGATCCTTGCTTGTGTCAAGATCATCTATGATCCGCACGAATGCATTGAAATTATCCTGATCAAACACAAAAGCTTCCTGATCAATATCAGTGTAAACCACATTAGGTGGAAGTGTGCTAAGCTGCGGGATGAGAACCAGCCCTGCCTGCATTCCACCTGACACTTTGCCCTGTACAAGAACCTCTGTCTTGGATATTTTGGAGTACAAGGCTGCAACATCACGATATGAGAGGTACTGAATCGGCACTTCCGCGTTTGGCATGGTCTTCACAGTGGCCTCCGTTCTGCCATGAATATGAAAACCGTCTTGTTCCCGTTCGTCAAAGAGCTCTCCATTTCTGTGCTCAAGAGGGCTCATGAAGCGGACCTGTTTCAACACTCCATCACGCTCGAATCCACGTGTGAGTCTGCCAAACGCCTGGCGCTCGTCTCCTGAAATAGAGGGTGTTTCTACCATCACGCTTGCCAAAGCCAAAGGGGAATTGATGCTCAACCCCGCGCCACCCACCTTAATAGACAAGATGAGGAAGGTCCAATTGCCACTGTCGAGCGTCTGCAAGCGTTCCTGTCGTTCACTATCACTGGTCCTGCCGTCGATGACCAAGACCGTCTTATCGCGAAACACTGCCATCAAACATGCCCGTATGACGTCAATCGTCATATGATGGTACGCATATATGACGAGTTGACTCAATGGGTTCGTGGAAAACAGCCCCATTGCTGCAGAAACGATGTCCTTGGACTTCTCCTTGATCGCCAGGGGACTGTAAGAGAGACGTTTGATGACTTCAAGCTGACCAAATGCATTTACGAACTTGTCTGTGAGCGTCGGCGACAATCTAGTATGCACCACATATGCTGCAGAGGTAGAAGCCAACTTGACAGACTCAGAGACGTTCACGCAGAGCAGCTTGAAGAGGCTGAGCCGCGTGCTATGATCTGCATCAGAAATGAAACGATAAAAACTACTATCACACAGCACAGTAAGCATACGAAAAAGCTGGCTCTCTGTATCCGACGATGAAAAAATGGTGGCTGACATAAGAAGGACCTTAGAACACAAACCAGCAATGAATTGAATGGAATTGCTGAATGAAGTATCATCAAAGGAAACAAAATCAGCCTCGTCTACTACAAGCATGTCAATACCAACACGGGTAAAAGCAATGCTCAATTGCTTTTTCGCCGCACAAAGAGTATACTTTCCAATCAGGGCCACACACTTTTCGTTATTACCACATGCATTCTGGAGCCACTGGAACAGGTTTCCATCTACAACTTCTTCAGACGTAAAGAAACGCACATTGAACTTGTATGAAAGTTTTTCAGACATCCGCGTAAACTCACCGAGAACCTGCGTGGAGATGGCAGGCGGAATCACCATTAACCCCACAAAAAATGATGATGATATACCTTTTGCAACTGTATCAAACGAAGCAATAGCACATGCGGTTTTTCCAAAACCAGTGCCTATGCACAGCATGGCACCTCCAAAAATAGAGAAGCACCCTTGAATTGAGCTTAAACAATAGGCCTGATAACCACGAAGCAGATATGCATTACGTGTCTGTACTTCAATAGAGTCCTTGAAAGCACTAGTAAGGGTCGTTATGTTTCCCCGGCACGACTCAACGCTGCTCATATATTTTCTCAGATCAGATTCACCAATTTGGTCCAAACATGAGGCTACAATGTCCGACATGTTATCTATGAGAGGCTTGTCAAAGTGATTATGCTAATGGAATCTATTGCCACGTCATCAGGCTTACAGGCATTGCTTTTAATAGTGCCATCAGAGCCTCAAAAGATCCATCAGATACATGACCCGCATGCCTCGTATATAAGCGTCCTGCACACCAAGGCGCGTGTCGTCATGGAATGCAAGCAGGCGCCACAACGAATGGGCATATCTCCATGTGCAAACAATAAAAAAAACAAGGAAATGGAAGAAGGGGTCATGCTGCGGTTCAGAGTAAGCGCCGACCTCGTAGTGGACAGACGACAGCACCCGCTGCAGGAGCAGTCAGACGACCCGACAATGCCAACCAAGTTCTTTCTGGCAGCATGGGTGGGGGGCGGAAATGACGCGCTGTCGCTACACGAGATCGCCGCAGACGGCAGCAGCGGCGTGGAACTGCGGATATGGGAAGGGGACGTAGACACAGTGAAGCTGGGCGTGAGTTTCAACGTGCGGAGCGTGAGCGGGGGACGCAACTGCCACCTGGCGTCGTCCTATGTGCCCATAGAGCACATAACCAGGCTTCTGGCACAGGCAGGAGATGGGGGCAGAGTCGTGCTGGTGGACAACTTTGAACAGGGCAACCGCGCGCTGCTGTCACTAGAGAACGATGGGACAGACCTGATGATGCTGGCAGGGCTGAAGCTGCGCGAATCGGCGCTTCGACGGATGAATGAGATAAGCCAAGAGGTGCAATCGATCGGCACGAAGCTGCACGATAGGCTGCAGACACTCCGTGTGACCCCAGCCAACGCAGGCACACAGTATGTGGATGCGTTCACCTACTGTCACATGCAGGGCATGCTCTCACACTACGCGCTGTTAGGTCACGTATTCAGGAGCATGCCATCCCCCGTCGGACTGGAATGGGTCATGTACGCTGCGTATCAGACAGTGCAAAGCACGGCATTGCACCCCCGCGCGCTTCAGCGAATGCCGGACCACGAGCTCGTGGCTAGATATGGAACAAATCTGGTCTCCCGGCCGACTGCATGCGAGCTCACAGTACCATACTCACCCGACGTGACCATCGGCAGGGGTGGACGGGCCAACAAGCCGAGCGAGGACATCCAGCGCAGCCTGTGCGGGATACAGATGCGCGCGCAAGGTGAGCGCGAAACCTACCGATGGAAAGAGACACCAGCCTGTGCAAACGCATGCGGCTGCAGCGGGGGGCAGATGCAAGCACTGGCGGAGGCACTGCAGCGCCAGGGAGAGGAGACGATGCCTGACAGGATATCAATGACGATATGCGCTGACGACTGCGAGAACCTGGCACAGGTGGCGATGCGCTTTGGCGACGCGCTCCGAGAGCTATACGTGAAACATGGAAATAATCCACAAAGGCTGGCGTCAGCAATGCACGAAGAGGCAAAGAGCAACCAGCTATTCACAGGATTCACTACCGAGCACCACATGACGATGGCACCCGTGCTGCTGCGGCTGGGACGGATGCTGCACGAGGGCAAGTGGACACTAGACCTTGGCGTCGTGTCCGCTAAGGGCCCATCATGCGATCTCAATGCACAGGCACCAGAGCTGTGCGGACACGGGACGGTGATCTCTCGACATGAACGCGAGGGCGTCATGGTCCACGCGCCAAACGAAGGAACGACCTACCTGACGGTGGATGCCGCATTGGAGGAAGGCCTCGCCGATAGACTACAGGTACGCCTGACAAACGGAGACGAACAGGAGTTCACCCTCGCAGAGTTTCAGACAGTGCTGGCGCAGAACATGCACGAGCTGGTGGGCCTGGGTATGAGACCAAGGATTCTAGCACACCTGGCAGATCAATACGCAGACCCCAGGAAGGAATGCCCGTTCTACGTGTCAATGTTCTACTCTGGACTGCGAGAAAACAACAACTCGCTGGGATGCATTCCCGTAGAAAACACAGGAAGCGCCACGTTCGGCGCGCCCGTGATGGGATTGTCCAATCCCACGACCATGGCCATGCCCGTGCAGATAAACCCCGAGCTAGAGCGCCTGATCACAGCGCAGGCCGACGAGGCGTGGAGCCCTGCGGCCGATCAAAAGACCTTGCGCATGATCTCGAGCTTCTGGCAGCCAGTGCGCCCTCCCCACAAGAACCACCTGAGAGAGGATGCTGGACGGTTCATCCGCGCAGAATGCACGTGGGGGTTCGATGATCCAGCGCACACAGCGACGGCGGTGAGTTTATACAAAGACCTCGCCGACCGCTTCAACGCGCTGCAGATGAAAGACAGGATAGACGACGGCGCACGCCTGAGCGCGTTCGGCCAGTTTCTGTCGGCAACCCTGCGGTGGACCATGGACGCCCCGCGGCAGGGAGGCCGATTCGACCTCACCACCATGCGGAATCTAAAACAGGCCGTGGCAGAGTCGCCCGACCTCAACGCGCTCTTGCGCGCTGCTCCCCACAAGGAGAGGCAAATAGGAGAACGCGCGAGAGTGGAGTCAGATCACCACTTCTACATGTGCCAAGAGAAACTGTGCATGGTGCACTCACACAGGGTGAAATTGGCGTGATTTTTAATGAAATTAAACGTGTGTATGTGTGTGGCAACACACAACACACAACAAAAAAACAAAAAGGGTTTCCTGTGTCTACGCCAACACCACCCGCATTGCAGCCAGCAGAATGTCAAGATCGCGCTGCACAAATTGGTTGACGCTGGATAGTGCATACACATTGCTGATATCCATTGCAACAGACGATATTCTGTTGTAGCCACGCTCAGAATCTGTAGCCAAAGGCAGACAAAACCCAATGAGCTCATTTACCCCAGGATGGGCGGCAGAGAAGCTATAACGGTGAAAAAACGTTCTGGAGTCCCTTGAATTGCAGTATCCAAAATGCACATCAACAATATTAGTCTCTGGTGGTATGCCAATGACAACGTCAAAACCCATGCCACCTTCTAGATACTCACGATCGTAAAACGTGCCAAAACGCATGTAATCGCTTTTGGTTATGACAGGCACGGTTTCACTCTCAAGAAATGCATCGCCGACAGAGGCCATAATATGAGATCAACAGGAACGTATAAGGTCCAGATGTAACAAAGAGATGAGACTGCGTCTTTAATAACACAAGCTACATATAAAAAAGGATCAGAAAAGACACACACCTTGCTAGGGTAGGAGTTGACCTTGCGCGTGTCCCGCGCCCCCTCGCGTCCCTGCAGGACGATCTCCTCCATGTTGGCGTTGATCTCCCGCATGGGCTCCGTGCCTACCTGCAAGTAGATCTCGCGCAGGAAGGTCTGCACGTTACGCAGAAGCTTCTGAGAGATGCGCTTGCAGGTCGAGTAAATGCTGAGCTCCACGCCCGCAGCCGAGTAGATCATGGCGGCGGCGAACATGCTAACAGCGAAAGTCTTGCCAAACCTGCGGGGCGATTTAAGTCAACACAAAACGAAAAAAAAGAGGCAGACATGGACACTGGAACCCCAGACACACGCGTGCTAACCGCCGCGCTCGAGGAGGCGTGCAGGGCACTGCGAGCCGCTGAACGAGCACTGGCGCTTGCGGTCTCTCGGCGTTCTGACGTGGAAAAAGAGGACGACCGCGTGCGTCTCTGCCGTGTGATGCTGCACTCAGCCTGTGTCGTCTTCGTGCAGCGTATGAGTGGTCCGCAAACAATGCACAAGTTGGAACCAGGCGACTAAGACACACACCGTCTGGGGGTAGAAATGAGGATCTCCTGCGCCAGGCTGTCCCAACCATTCAGGTCCAGAAGAGCCTGATGGGCTCGAGCAAATGATCCTGGCGGATCAGGCTTGAAAAAAACACGGGCACATGCGCGGATGAAATTATCATGAAACATGCGCTGGTGAAAAGAGCGCTGGTACTTGACGTCAAGCGCATCAAGCGCCTTTCTGCAGAGCTGAATGCGCTTGAAACCATCAATTCGTGCCTCGCCAGTGCTGCGCATCAAAAAGGCTGAAAAAGCGTTCTTAGGAACGGCGGCCTCAGAGCGCCGCTTAGAGGCGATAAAGTCATCATACGCCTTGTATATGTCATGATAACTGATCACCATGCAAAAACACACCTTGATACAAAAAATATAACAAAAAACTTAAATATAGAACAAGCAATAAACTATTTAAAGCACAGGATAACGAAAATGCAGTCCAAGTTTTTAGAGAACGTGACTTCCCGTCCTATGACGCTTTTCGAAAAAATATCTCACATGAATACGTGGACGAAAAACATCATTGCACATGCAGACGAAATCCCCGAGAAAATAGGCGTGTCGCGTAAAAATGGCATAGCCTTTCTTGCAGTTCACGCCATATTCCCGATTATCATGGTGTTGATGGCAGGACACGAATCCAAAATGGCAACAGTCATATTGGGGGCGATGTGGGTAATGGCATGCAATGCCGCATGGAGGCTGACCATGTCTGTGATGAACGACGCATCCACTGCCATGATGGTCATGTTTTGTTCACTGGTGGCACTCGTTTGGTTCAGTAATTCCATAACAAACCAAAAGATACCCCTTCGTGACATTGACGATACACAGGTAGCAAACCTCTACAACACACCATTACATGCAACTATACAACTTGCCCCCATCGTCAGGAGCCTTCCCCGTTTTGCCCTAGTAACATACATCATGCACATGTTCAACCGTGCATGCGGACAAAACCTGACAATGAACAGCTACACGGTGGAAATGTGTGTTACTGGCATCTTCATGGCTATCTGGAGCCTTGTCGCATTTGAAAATTCCTTAATGTTAACTGTTACGGCGCCTTTCGTGTGGTACATAATCTGTATCGCGGTAACCAACGGAGACATTAAAACAATCCAAAATTTCAAGTTAGAGGAAAATTATGCACCAGAAGACTACAAAAAAGATATTTTTTACCGTATTATGCAAAGAGCCCTCTTGGGTAATGCACTGATATATGCACTGTGGTTGCTCCGAGACTACCAGACGGACAAAGACTACACATTGGTCACAAACGTGTACAACACGTCCACTCCAATCGTGGTTGCATGCATTACAATATTTAAGCACATTAGCAGCATAATTGCTAATATTACAAAGATCACATTCAACGTGGGAATCTTTGTGACTGGTTCCATTGCAGCATCCACATACAACACGGTAACGGATATGGTGGTATACAACGCAACAAGCGTTTTCAACACGTCTCAAACGACGATCTGAAAGACGCGCTGAAAAAGACGACGAAAAAGACGCGCTGAAAAAGACGCCTCATTTCACGTCCTTTGCTCTCTCTCTCTCTTTCCATTATCTCATGAGATGTTTTGTGCTTCCGGCACGTTATACAAAAAATGAATTTTCATTGAACACATGCATGTATTAAAAGAACTAACACACACACGCACACGCACGTGATACAGAAAACACACGGGTGTCACAAAAATGCACACAGATACGAAAAATAACGTCCTCGTAGATGCAGTCATGCATAGTCTCAATTCTCTGAAAAACGTCCCAGGCTACCAGACTGTGTCATCCGTCGCACGCATCATAAACAAAAATCAATTTACCACGGGCATATTGCTTCGCGTCTTGTGCGTGCTGATGGTATGTAACACTGCTAAAGAAAACAACCTCATCATCCTCCTTGGCACATTATATGCATTGGACATGGGAGGAAACTCGTGGTGGATCAACAGCGCACTGGCACTGTACTACATCCTGAAAAAGACAACAGAAAGCACTGGGGTGAATTGGATAGATACCAACAATCTACTGATACTCAGTGCGATCTGTGTGCCAGGATACCCTAGCTCCATGCTTGGAAACATGCTATCAATTCCACATGCGACTACCAGTCAGTATTCCATCATAAGATTTGCTGTGATTGTCATTCGGACGCGTGTTATGCTGACGCCACTAGAATACAAGATTGTGCTGGATGCCATCGCAAAGTATACCTCGTTAAGCGACAGGATATTCAAGGATGGACACAAAAAAAAAATTGACGCAATCCTCATGCTGAGCCTGGCGGTATATGTATATGGACAAATATACAAGGCAAGTCGGAGCGATCTCATCGTAACATGCATAAAGGTGATGTGGTTCATAAAATGCCAGCAAGACGAGATGCAAAAAAAGGAGACTGAAGAGAAGAATATTATCAGTACAGCCATAAACGCCAATGAAGAAAATAAAAACAGATTGAAAGAGGTTCAAGCTGCAAAATCAGCAAAGGCTATGCAAAAAACAAAAGAAAATGCTATTGTCCCAAAAATGCCTGTTAACTTATTGCCTACTCAAGAGGTATCTGCTGGTGCTTCCATCAAATCCGAAGACAGTGCGATCGTCCCAGAAATGTCTGTTAACGTATTGCATACTCAAGAGGTATCTGCTGGTGCTTCTGACAAATCCGAGCCTGAAAAAGAGGCTGATCAGACTGGGAATAAGCGCAAGCGTTCAGTGGACAATGATGAGCCTAATGACCAAGCCAAGAAAATGTGCTGTGGCGAAGATGCTATGCAACTGGACATAGCAGTACCGCTCCTGCTAGCCTCTGCGTAAGCACCCCTCCCTCTCCCTTCTCCGCACGCGCGCATGCATTCGCACAACAACTGAAAAAAGTATAGAGAAAATGAAACAAACACACAAAATGGTCTCATTCATCCGTTCCCGACACGACAGGCATGAGAAGCGCGTCATTCCACGCGCCATAGAGAGCGGCAAAACAGAGTGCGGTGCCACTTGCCCAGAAGAGGCGGCAGTTGGCGATCGTCTCCAATGTAGGCGCGCGATCCCACGTGTGTCCCACCCCTAGAAAGTAGTCCAACACGGCCATGACGAGCAAAATGGCATAACGCGCCGAGCACCCAGCGGGAACACAGACCACAGCGATTATAAGCCCAAACATATACCGCACCAGGCCAAAATTGACGAGTGTAGGCCCACGTTCGGGATCAATAGGGGCGCAAAGCTCCCTAAGACTGTCCGTGAGGAGAAACGCAGAAAAAAACAAGGAAAACACATCCACAGGGCTGCAGGCGGCCACAACCGCAGTAAAATGGGTGAGACCAGTGATCACCCAAAATAGAGGGTCCCATAGACCCACCTGCTGGAGAGAGTCAGGCGTGTAGCTGTTGTGGCTTTGGAGCGTCCCAGCCTCGAAAAGACCGAATGTATTTGAAACGAACGAAGCTACCAGCAGCGATACAAGGACACAAGGAAAATCCAAGCCAAAGAGGAACAAGTGCTGCCTTCCATGCTCATGTGCCAGAGTGCCGTTCACAACGCGAGGTGTATACACGAATGTCTGAACCGTAGCGGCTGGATAACAGAAGATACAGGCGCTGATGATGAGCAACTGCACCACTCCGAAAATATACACACCCCCATACGAACAGCATGCCATCCCCTGACATCAAACTGAAAATAGGCTTAAATCCAACTCGCGTCAGTTTGAGTCGAAAATGTTCAGCCAAGCAGCTGCAATGCGTCCAATAGCCTGTCCTGATATGCGATGCTTGCATGCAGCTCCGCGCGCCTGATCGTGAAGAGACGCATGAGATCATCATACACAGACCCATCACCTAACGCGTTAGTAAGGGCGTCATATCGAGGCCGAAACTCGTCGACAATATACTCCACAGGCGTATCACCCCCTACATCCTTGTAAAGATCCCGTAGAAAGATCGCCACTGGATCACCAATACTGTTGGGTGGCACCTGGTTCTCGTCTAAATCAGCCAAACACGACGTTTTGGGAATAAAAAGCATCAAACAGAAGCATGCTGCAAGCGAACACGCGGCACGAAGCATATTGTCCATGCATACCGACCAGTATAAATACAACAGACCACGTAATACTGCAAAAATGCAGCACTTCCTTGGGTTCGCATTTCATCCAGCACAGGTTCAGAAAGCGACACTGCAGGAAATCAAGAGGAACGTGCAAGAAGAGGAAACATGGGGAATCGTGGCGAAACGTCACAGACCCCATCAAAAAGAAGGACTGACAAGGCAAGAAACAAAACAAACTGCCAAAGAAAGAATACAGGCAAGCAAAGAGGAGAGAGAATGGGAAGTCATAGCTGCATCAGATTATGCCGAAGAAGAAGAAAAGAAAGCAGAACCAGAAATAGAACTTGAACAGGATAGAGTCATAGACACATCACAACAGATAGATGATACATTCACTATGTCTGTGACATCAGATGAAGAAGTGGAATCAACAGAAGAAGACGAAGAAGACACAGTGATATCAGAAAACGCAGAAGAAGCAGATTCCATAGCCTACTGGGATGCACATACCAAAAAAACAACACAGCGGCTGCTGCCACAGAACATAGAAAAAATAAGAGAGCCACAGACGACACACGAACGAAAAACAAAAAAGAACAAAGAACGAAACAAACAGGCGAAACAAGCAAAGAAACTACCCCCCACCCTGGCAGAAATGGGCGTGGCATGCAGGATCAACAAGAAATTATATGTGGCTATCGACGACGAGGGCACATTTGGCCTTGTGGATTCGGGCGTGGTTCGCACTGGCACGCGCGAGCTCGTGATGCACGTCAAAAGAGGCAAAAACAAACTTTATGAAGTAACACCCAAGGTAGGCGACGTGATGCACGTCAAGAGCCTGATTGACACACGCGTCCACAGGGGACTGGACGTGATCTTCACTACACAACACAAGTACTACCCTCCTGGACGCGAAGTTACCACATACACTATTGGGGTGCCAGAGGCTCAATGGCAGGAGATCAGGCGACCACAACGGAATTGATCAATCTGAATCTGAATCCGCTCCTGGATCTGGCTCCTTCCCCTCTTCTATCTGCTTCCTGAGCTCACCCTCGCTGACTATCCTATCCCGCGAAACAGAGAGCAGCGTAGGAAAATCAGCCATCATCCAATCCTGTGTAGCCTTGCCACCCTGCAGCTCCAACAGGATGGCCTGCGCTGCCATGTACTCACAGATCTTGGCGTGGTATTTATCTCCTCTGCACACGAAATTAAAGGGCATGAAGCGCACCTCTGGAAGTAAGTGCCCTCCTGAAAAGTAGGTCCCAATGTGCTCATGGGTCCTACGGCAGTAGACCTCAAAAAGCGCTGGCGGATGCAGAGGACCGTCCTTGACCAGGTCGAAGACAAACGCACGAAGGATATCTCGTTGCCTCTTCTGCCGCTCGCTGTTTTCCTCTGCCGTGCTGCGAATGCACGCCACCTCGAGCAGCTGCGAGATCAAATCGTGTGAAGTGCAGACGGCCTCATCCCCCAGCTTGTTGTCCTCATCAAAACGCCGTACCGACACGGGCAGTGGAGGGTAAGGCAACGCGCATAGAATCATGGCCCTGATCTCGCGATTTGAATCCACATGTTGCATGTTTCCAAAAATGGATGTGATCAGTGAAACACATGCCACCAACGGAAAAAACCCGTTTTTTTTCTCGTGAAAACAGGCGCATACAGTAGCGCCCTTTCAACTGCCAACACGATAAAAGAACTCAACAGGATCATACTGATTGAATAATGATGCATCACACAGACTCACTCGCAACAGCGCTTTCAATGATCACAGGACCAATATTCCTGCAGCTTGATGCGGCAGTATTCAGAGTATGCCACAGCATAAAGACCAAACCTATGCAGCAAAATGCAATTGGCGCAGGGTTGTTCACGTGGCGTCCAAAAAACACGCATATATTCACACTCATCAAGACCACAACCGACACAGTGATATACTGCCACGACAACGACACAGCCTATTTCGCCAACCCATGTGCCAAACTAGGGGGTGGATTTCCAACGGGAGGCGCAGTGCTTGCACACTGGTGCATTGACGAGAACAAACAAGACGGCACAAAGACCCCACACCTGCTGGCATTCGACATCATAGACCAAGGGGCAACCGACCCCACGTCGAGGGGAGAACGTCTCCGCCTTCTATCTTCCACCCTGCCGCATCCGTTATGCGTGCTGCAATGGGCAGGCGATCTGCACGCTCTGCAGCAGTTTATCCCCACATTGCCACACGAAGTGGAGTGCACCGTGTTGCTAACAAGCGACCCGCTTGTCATGCACACCCAACAGCAAAAAAACAACGCCGTGCAAGCTCAAGCTTTATCCACCATCTTGAGCGAGCTCGATCAGTTGGAAAACTGAAAACAAACAATGTATTACGAGTGCCCATAGAGACGACAGCGAATGATAGGCCGCGCCTCCACGTCGAAGCCAATGATCTCGTCAAGGCTGAGATCATCAGTGGAATAAACAGCATCAAAAAAGTGAGACTCCAGAGCACGAGCGTGTCGAGGCGCGAGTCGTCGAAGCACAACCGCGAAGAGACACGCGAAACATATCCCAAAACAGCACAGCGCCACCACAGTGACGCCAAGGGTACCCCAGACCGCGATGAACATGATGCTAGAATCAAACAGAGAACCCCCCGATGAAGGCGCAGGCGTCGAAATTGCTGCTGTAGGGGATGTAGTCCCAGGAATGGATTGAGGGGCCATGGTGAAGGTCTGTACGGGAGGAACAGTGGTCTGCAATACAAGAACAGCAGATGTAGTGGTGGCGACCTCTGTGACCAAAGGTGTGGTAAGGACTGGCACAGAAGACGTGACAACCGTGGTTAAAGGTGTGGTGGTGGTAGTAGCAAGGACACTACTAGTAGACGTGGATGCAACAGACACAACAGAAGAGGTGAATACACGGCTGGATGTGGAAATAGTAGTTCCCACAGGGGTAGTAACAGCAGTGGAAGAAGAGACAACCTCAGATGAGGAGGTGAAGACAGGAGTGGACGTGGTTGTAACAGGCGCAGTAGTAGTGGGCACAAAACACTGCCAAAGAGAACTGGAACCAACAGGCGAAGTCATGTTTTCAGGGCACAATGTGCAATTTCCATCAGTAACATTGGACTTATACGTGCCCTCCAGACACGGAAAGCACTTGCCATACATCCCGTAATAACCAGCCGGGCACGGGTCAGGCATGCACACAGCCCTACAACTGTCATCTGAAAGGGTGAAGACTGTCATATTGGAACAGGTGTTTTCAGGCAGAGCACACTCCGTGCCAGCCCCGTTCACGTACACATCCGTCAGAGGCGAAAAAACACGCCTATGCAGGCCAAACGAATAAGTGAATCCCTCCTGGAACTGAGACGGGATCCCCGCCTGCAGATGCGTGAGCGTCGCGGAGTCGTACACACCAAACACATGAAAGATGGCTGCATAGGTGTAGTTTCCACGATACTCAAAACTCGCAAAGGATGCAGATTCAATATCAAAGGTCGACTTGAGCCAATCCACGTACCAGATCTGCAAACCACTTGTGATGAAACTTTTCTGGATGCTGGTGAGCTCCTTATTGACGCTACGCATGTACACCGTAAGATTAAGCGCCGCAGGCACCAGCTTCACGCAAATGCGGTCACCCGTGAAGCACCTGGCATCAATCAGATCACAGCTGCAGAGCTCGACCTCATGCAAGCCACACACTGTACAATTGGAACACACGCGATTCTGCCACGGGAGGCACTGAGCGGCGATATATTGCTCCGTATGACAGGTGTCACAGGGCCCACATACACCCCCATGATCAGGGGAAAAGGTCTCATCAGGGCACAGCTTCACAGATACGTCAGAGTTATCCATCTGAGAGAGAGAGTTGGCGTACACAGATGGCAGCAGCAAGGGGTCCAAAATGGATGCCCCCTGCAGATTCACAACTACCTCAAGGTATTTCACAACAGAGGCATCTGCCCCACGACACCCTGCAAGCCACAACAACAAGAAGGGGGGAAGTAGAGCTGAAAAACGCAAGAAATGCCCTCCCATTATTGCGCGCGAGGGAGTCGACAGGTTTAAATGACAAGCCCAAACATTCATTCACAACCTTAAAAAACAATAGACGGGTTCAGCCTTGACGCGACTTGCAAGCTTCACATCACTCAATCTGAACGAATCGGTTCAGTCTTGACACGATGTGCAGGCTCCCAGCGATGCTCAATGAAGAGGCCCTTGCGATGCTTCGCGAGCTCCTGGTCCAACTTGGCCAGCCGTCCAGAGCCGTCCACTGATACAAAGATCTTGATGCCAGTATTGGAATCATTGGCCGCCGACAGCAACGAACGCCGCGAGGGCGTGTGCGCGCCATCGAGCCGCCGCCAGGTGTTCTCGCGGGCGGTCTCGTAGGCAGCGTCATCCGCGCTGCCATCCATAGAGAGCATACGACGGGAGCTCGTACGCGCGACGACGCCGTTGATGACAACGTGCCCAACCGACACCTGCGCTGCATTGGCCATGGCAGCCAGGAAGGCGGTCTTGATGCCACCATAGTCGCTGTTGAAGTCAGCCAGGGTGGCATTGAGAGAGACAATGGCCTGGATCTGCTTGTAGTAGGTACAGGAATACCCCGGGTCGCACTTGCAGTTGAGCCGTGAGTAGCTGCCAGTGGCAGCAGTGGTGTGCATCGGGCAGGCCTCGAGCATCGTAGAAGTGCGGCAGTAGTAGTTAGCCTGACACACAGGGCAGTTGGATGTCCTGCCTGTGTCCAACGAGTACGTCCCAGGCAGGCAAAGCAGGCAGTTGGCAAGATGGGTCGCGCCCGGGGTGTCGCGATGATGACCAGAGCCACACAACGCAGGTGTGACGCTGCCCGAGGGACAGTACGCGCCAGCAGGGCACGTCGTGCAGTCAACCTGTGCAGCGTTGCCCGTGCTGGGACCGTAAGAACCAGCCTCACACGCAGTGGGTGTGGTGGTGGCAGTGGGGCAGTAGTAACCCATGGGGCAGGCGTAACACTGCTCCAAAGACTGCCCACCAGCAGACGGATTGTACTTGCCAGCAGGGCACTCAGATGGGGTCACCGAGCCATCAGGGCAGTAGTTGCCGCTGGGGCAGGCAGTACAAGAGTCCTCCTGTGACACGCCACCCTGGGTGCTGCGGTAGGTGCCCTGCGAGCAATCCGCCGGAACGGTGGAGCGCAGCGGGCAATACTGCCCCGCGGGGCACACGAGGCAGTCGTCAGATTGAATGCCATTGGTGGCATTGCGGTAGGTGCCAGCAGAACAGGAAGTCGGCGTGACAGTGCCCTGCGGACAATACTGCCCCGTCGGGCAGTTAGAACACTCCTCCTGCGCCCCAGCACCGACGGCCGATCGGAAGGTACCCGCCGCACACTGGGTAGCAGACGTCGATTCCTCTGGGCAGAAGTTTCCAGCGGGACAAGTGACACACGAAGACCGGTCCACACCGCCAGTGGAAGTGAGGTAGGTGCCAGCAGGGCAGTTTGTCGGCGTGGTCGTGGCGAACACGCAGTAATGACCAGCAGGGCAGGCAATGCAGTCCAAGTCACTTGTAGCCCCATTCGTCGCGCGATACGTGCCAGCATCACATCCCACCGGCGACACAGAGGCAGCCACACAAAACTCTCCCGACGGGCAAGTGTAACAGTCCTCCTGCGCCTGTGCGCCAAGAATGTCACGATAGGTTCCTGCAGGACACTCCGCGGGGGTAGAAGACCCAAGCACACAGAAGTAACCCTCAGTACAGGACTGGCAGTCATCGAGCTGGTCGCCACCCGAGGTGCTGAGGAACGTCCCGGCAGGACAGCTCACAGGCACCGAGACCCCCGCAAGGCAATACGAGCCAGCAGGGCAAGTAGTGCAGTCCTCCTGAGACACACCCGCTGTGACCCCGCGGAAGGTTCCAGCGGCACACGAGGTGGGCCCAGTGGAGCCGATCGGGCAGTAGCTACCAACAGGACAGGTGGTGCAGGAGTCCTGTGAGACGCCATTGTAATCGCCAAGATAGCTGCCCGCAGCACACGGCGTGGGAAGCGTGGAATGCACAGGGCAGTAACTGCCGGGCGTGCAAGGCTCACACGAGTCGACGGAAAGGCCACCTGTGTTGTCGAGGAACGTCCCAGCGGGACAGGCATCAGGCGTGACAGTCGCGAGCGGACAGTAGTAGCCCATGAGGCAGGTCGCGCAGTCGATCGCAGCCGCAGCCCCAGTGGTGCCGCGATAGCCTCCCGCCGAGCAGTTGACCGGGTCTATGCTGCCGAGCGGGCAGTAGTTGCCAGCGATACAGGTAGCGCACTCCTCAGGCGACTTCCCCCCCTCTGAGCCGCGATAGGAACCAGCGGAGCAATACGTGGGCGTGGGAGAACCCGTAGGGCAATAGTTGCCAGGCGGACAGGCGAAACAGTCTGTCTGCGCCGTCGCCCCAGGGACGTCGCGATAGGTTCCCGCCGCGCAGGGCTGAGGAACAGTGGTCTCAGAGATACAAAAGTAGCCAGCCGGGCAGTTCTCCAAGAAGACCTCCTCGTCGTCAGAATAGGAGATGGACTGAATGTAATCCGGCAGCAACCCAATGAAAGTGCTCTGATTGTAATAAGGGTCCACAGAGTCGATAGTGTTGTTCACCAGGATGCCATTCGAGGCGAAACAGTCGTCGATGCTATTCGCGCCGACGTTGGAGGTTTTGCCATCAGGACAGCTGATGCAGGTTGTCTCAAAGGGGTAATATCCAGCTGAACACACACACGTGCTTCCAACAAGCGTGAAGTTCGGATCACAGTCACCCGCCTGCAGCAGCCGCCGCTGCAACGCCACACGCCGCTTAGGAATCTGGATGGGAAACGGAGGGAGAACATCATCACTCAGCTTGGGCATGAGGAAGCTAGGGCGATTCTTTTTATGATGCAAGCGATGCGAGAAATGCAAGGCGTGGCCAAGATCAAACACAAGGGCGAATGCTAATACTGGCAGGCGCATTGGCTGACAGCTAAGCCGAAGGGAGCATAAATACTACCCATCACTCCTTAAAAAAACGACAAAACTCACATCGAACACAATAACGTCATAAAAGAAGCCCCAGCAAACGGATGCGCCTCCACAAACGCCTCGCAATCCTTGATGATCTGAGGAGATATGAGGCAAAACTGGAGCTTCCAGAGCTCCTTCCAGAAGACGGGATTCTGATAAGCACAGACATACAATTTGAGCACCTGCGTGAGGGTCATGCGCTGAAACGAGCTGACAGGAAAGCTCCCAAAGCACTGGTTCTTGAACAGGGTCATCTCCTCAAACGGAGGCGACCCATCCATACAGAGCCCGTCAATCACCTGCTGCAGCACTGGCAGATCAGGTCTGGACACTGGATACTTGCCAATGCGATCGCATAGCCCCCCCTCGTAGCGCATGACATGACCCACAAACGGCTGCCACTCCCACCGCGACTGCGACACCAGGAAGTAGAGCCGCTTCTTGACAGTCTCCGACAACACGTTGGGAAACTGATGCAACTGACAAAAGCCGACGTAGGACTCCCAGGTGCCGAGGGTCACGTCCAGCTGCACCTTCTGCTCGTCCGTGGCACGCGCGCGGTCACGGAGCCTGGGCCGACCGTGATAGGAGCTCAGCGACTTGAGCTTGAAGGCCTCATTGAGGTCTGCGCGTCGCATCGAGGCGTTGCGCAGATGCAACTCGAGCCCCGAAAAGTCCACCACAAGCCCCTTTCCCAGGATGAGACGAAGCGTATCCTCATACTCTGCAGGGGTAAACTGGTTGTCGCTGAGGCTCGCAAGCAACAGCACACACTGGGAGTGCGTATCCCGCTTCAACGCGCGGCAGGTGAGCACCTGCCAGACCTGCAAAACGGGAATACCATGCAGCAGCTGCGCAATCTGCAGCTGACAGGGCAGGGCCCAGGTGCCCACGTCCAGGCCATGGGCACGCGTCGCCCGCCTCAAGACAGCAAGAGAGGTATTCGGTGCGCTCTCCGCACGCTCCATTCCCTCCCAAGAGAAGAGCTCTAAGAGTGGCACCCAGACATGCAAGTCGCCAAGCATGTTAAAGCCACCGCGCTGGACAAGATCCCAGTCCACAAAATCATCAGGAAAAAGGGCATCCCACATACGCCGGCGGTCCGCGTATCGCAGGCTGAGGACCACCATTTTGACACAGAGCGTGCGCAAATCGCGCACGTTCATGCTATACTGCTTTCCCGCTGCATTCATCGATTCAGCAAGCAAGGCAAGGCTCATACACACACAGGAAAGAAAAAACACTCCTGTTTTAATAAGGATTCATTCCATAGGACACACACAGAGAGGAAAAATCACACCACAGTCTCCGTCAGACGATCGTCCCACTGGTCGAAAAGCTTCTTGATTCCAGGGGCGGGAACATGCACCAAACGAGGCCAGACCAGTCTTCCCGCGCGCAACGCATCCAACATGCGAAGCCTGGAGACAGTAGCTCGAGGAGAGGACGTGGAAGACACGGGCATGAAAAAACGAAGCTGCTGACGGAAGGCCTCAACTTTCTCCTTGGCCTTGCGCAAGACTCCCGACAACGACCCCCCATTGGAGTGCACATTGGCATGCAGAATCAAAAAGCGCACACGCTGGCAAAGCACAGCGGCCGCAGCAAGGCGCAGACGGTGCTCCTTCTCGCGGCTGCGCAGATCGAGATGCTGCTCCAGATGTGGACGCCAGAAGAATACGAAGGGATGGTCCCCCTTGCCATTGGCAAAGTCCAGGGGGTCCCAAGAGTACTGACGCGCGACAGTCTTAGGCATGAACTGCGTGCTGAAATACATCACCTTCCCCGCAATGGCCGTCATGTGATCCCAGAAGTTGAAACCATACCGATGGAAGAGGACCACATTCGAGACAAAGTGGCTCCGAAAACAATCGTAGCACACCCGCATGCGAAGGGTCCAGACAGGAACGTGGTGCCAACGAGCCCCACACAGGGCACAATGCGTCCCGTGCTTGAGCATGAGAACACGCCTGCAATAAGAGGCGAGCCCACGCACGCTCCGCTCACACAGAGGAAAGTTGGGCCAGCGCTTGGTGGCATCAAAGGTGCGCCAGGGCGTGCTATACCGCTCGTGCTTGAACTTGAAATTGGGGACAGGACGACACGAGATCCCAGGCATACGCAACGAGATGCGCAGGATGGACACCCCCCGCTGCCGATGCGTGTTGAAGTAGACCTCCTGGTCGCTGCGGAGAATATCCAACCAGAAATGAGAGGAGGAGACAGAAAGCGCACGCAGATGCTTGCACGTCCAGCCAAGCATCAAGGCCCAATAGGGACTGTCCTTGAGCCACTGCATGATGATCAACCAGATATCATCAGAGAAGAGCGGCGGCTTGCCTACCCTTTTCAAGACCCGGACGCGCCGACGCGCGGGTTTCTGAGGGGAAAGCATATATGGCGCGTGGCGTGGCGATTGAGAATGGAAAAGATCACACACAAAACACCTTTAATACAAAAAAATTAAAACAAAACGAAGCGGCGCAGACTGGTCGATTCACGCCACAGCAGAGAAAAGCATCGCCGATGCAAGCCCAGATATACGCCGCTTCTCCTGGATGCAGCCAGCGTAGTCGAGCGCCTTCCTTTCACCAGGAGTCCATGTTACGAAGCGCGCACATAAATCAACGAGGTCCTGCCCAAGCCCTCCCAGACTGCTGCCCATGCCGAGCCGCGTGTGCGACGCCATGGCCACAGCCAGCTGGCGTTCAGCGCATCGTCGCGCGAAACGCGCCCTGACCAATCGCTGCAACACGCACACCTTGGGGGTGAGCACGAGCATCTCATGATCCCAGGCTGCTATCTCCAGGAAATACATGCGAATGCCACAGGTGATGCAATACACCAACGTGGAATTAAACACCCGTCTATTCAACACAAGTCTGTGCCCACTCAGCATGATATCAACGATGGTCATGTCCATGAGATAGCGCCCTATGAAGAAGTAGGCAGGCGGCCTGTATAGGCGCCCGTTTAACGACAGCATGCGCGATTGGGTATACACAAAAAGCTCCCCATTGTACAGGCTCATGAGGGTCGGGTCGATGGACAAACACCACACAACGCGCCATAAATAGACACAGAATAAAAAACTCGAAAGGGCGTATAGACACAACACTTTATTCAACCTCGCTCGTGGAGGCTTCAGATAAATTCTCATCGGCAACCGACGAGAAGGACTCCTTAGTCTCATCAAGGACATCAGAGGCTGCGGTCGCAGCAGCAGGAGCAGACGTCTCAGGAGCAGCAGGAGCAGACGTCTCAGGAGCAGCAGGAGCAGACGTCTCAGGAGCAGCAGAAGCAGACGTAGTGCTCCCACTACGGGCATCCTTAAGTGCATCCAACAGCTTACTGAACATGAAGGCATTCAGACTTTCGTTGTGGCGCATCGCCTTCACATCCAAAAACGCAGCAAATACATCCACGCAGAGGTTCTCAATGAGGACAAACGCGAGCGCCCAGAACATAAAGTCGGTGATGCCAGAGAGCGCGAAGACGTACGCGCCACACGCCCCATCCTCAGACGAGGCAAACGCACAGGACGGCGCGAAGAGCAGCGCTGCAGTGAGCATGAAAGCAAACACAATGGAAACAAAACAGATGCGCCCAGAAAGGCTGAAGGTGCTGCACCACGTACGCTTGGAATTATCAGGAGAAGAGACAGAGGCTGCAGAAGCGGCAGGCGTAGGAGCAGAAGAAGCAGGGGTCATTTTTTTTTGCGTGGCAGCAGCGCCAAAAAGTGAAGAACAAACCAAGTCAGACTATTTATAGCAATCCATAAAAAAACTGAAGCGACGCAAGAATTTCACACGACTGACCATGATTGCATGAAGGGGCGCAGGTGTCAACGACGAAGGGAACGGGAGGAGACATCCTGATCCTCGAGGAGGCTGCATATGTGGACCCTGGGTTCTTCTACGAGACGGTCGCGCCGCTCCTCATCATGGGCAACACGACCCTCCTAGCCATCAGCACCCTGACCTCAGAGATCAACTTTTACTCACGCCTGCTCCGCATGCGGGACAAGATCACACAGCTCCCAGTCTTCACATTCCTCAGCGTGCAGCTGGCCTGTGCCGCTTGCAAGGCGGAGGGAAAGGTTATTGACTGCGTCCACATGCTGCACCTCGTCCCCAGGTTCGTCCATCTTCCGCTTTCGCCCCACCATCCACCTAGACTGACCAACACGCGCCAATCGCGCTGCAGGTGGCAGAGCGCTGACAGGCACGTCAAGCTCAAAACCATCATGCAGGTGCCTTGCCTCCATTCCTTCTGTGCGTTCCACGTCCGCATCCATAGTTTCATCTGACCCACTCGCGGACGATAACAGGACCGTCCAGATCTCATCGAAAGCGAGCTCTCTGGCCTCGCATTCGACTCCCTGCAGCAGATCTTTAAAACTTCTCATCTGGACATCATGTTCGCGCAGCCGTGCCCCCCCGAGGTCATCAACGAGGACATCCACCTCTTCATCGACCCCGCCGGTGGAGGGCCCCACAGCGACTATGCCATCGTCAGCATCACACGCGCGAAGGGCATCATCACGGTAAGCCCGCCTAAGCATACACGCACAGACCTCCCCCCAACGAGAAAAGACCACATGAGCAGAAGGAGGGCGTAAGGGCCCTGATATGCGCCTCACAGGGTCATAGTCTTCGAGGCTCAACACATTTGAGCGTGATCTGAGCATCCTACTACAGTGCTCAGGGTCATAATCTATACAGACAGGGGGCGCATGCCGCGCCAGATCCAACAGCTGGTCATCAGACCTGCAGATGCACAGCGGCTTCACACACCCATCACTGCCCAAAAATGGCCACTTACTCCTATTGCCCGAAAAAAAGGAATGACAGGAGCCACCCTCCGTAGGTATGCCAACATGTTTAGCAAGCAAACTACGCTGATTATACACACGTAATCCCATAGACATTGGATTCATGATGCTTCAATTAAAATCAATGCCTGCAAGGCATCACGCAATTAAATAGAGCATCCTGGCATCCTCTATCAAATCACCCAGAGTCACGGACTCGTCCTTCACCCACCGCGGCAGCAGCTCATCGTGCAGCCCCTGAAAAAATCCAGAGGCCTTCTTTGGACACACTGGAATGCGCGTGGGAAACAGATCAGAGGGGCCAGTGGCACAGAGAGCTGCACGCGTGGGCTCATCTTGATCCAGCAAGACGAGCATCTTTACCCGCAACGTGTTGATCGAGTCGTTAGGCTTGGAAAGCATGAGCAGCAGCACGCTCGTGACGTGAGAGCACTTGTGCGTCAGCTCAATGCTCTGCGCTGCCTTGAAAATGACCTTGCGAAGCATGTCAAGGTCAGAGCCATACAACAACTGAAGTAACCAGTCATTGTGGGGACAGGTGCTGGGAATTGACATTCTCTCCGGCTGCAAAGGTGCGTATCACTGAAGAATGATGCCTGCTACGACCCCACCCTGACGACACCCTCTCTTTTTTTACCCCACAGACCCTGGAAGGCAGTTTGAACTCGTAGCAGAGCACATATCCGCGCTGCGTCGAACACCAGGCCACTCGGGAAGCCACGTCACAATCTACGTGGAGCGAAACCTCGGATTTGAGGCAGAGCACCACCAGCGCGCATTAAGCACCATAAAAAATACACGGTTCTACCTCGACGAACAGCATGGACGAGTGGGAATCCTCACCACGAACGCAATCAAGCACGGAATGTGCCAGCTCGTGGTCCTCATGCTCGAGGAGCGCCGCATCCACCTCAGAGAGCCCCTCGTAAGCCGCGACCACAAGGGAATGCGCCTGCGCCTGCGCGAGCAGATGGAGATCTACTCCTACCAGTACAAGACCGCCCAGACGACGTTCCAGAAGGACCAGATCGCCATCAGCGGCAAGGTCGGCGGCATGAAGGACGACATCTGCATCTGCTTGCAGCTCGCGTGCTACTTCACACAACTCGAGCGGCAGCGCGACGGCGCCTTGTTCAAGCACGCACGCCTCATGTAGATTTGTTGGCTATATTTCCAAAAGTGAAATAAAAAACGATCAGGCGCCGAAGCCTATTTAAACACACCAGGAAACGGCACCCGTCGCGCCATGCACCGATACACGGATGACTGTGATGATTTTGTGAACCAACGCCCCTCGCGCTCACGAAGCATTTCCGCAGAATACAGGCACGAACGAAGCATGTCCGCTGACATGCGGGGAGGATGGGGAGGCAACAATGCCATGTATACGGAATGGGCACAGCCCAACGTGCCTGATCTCGGAGTTAAAATCAAAGGAATGGAAAAATTTGGCAGGGCCAGATCCAGCTCGGTGTCCAGCCGACGATCAGTGACAGGACGACGAGGCGTTGCGCCTCATCCACAACAGCCACTGCGCCATTACACCATGCCCATGCGCCCCCAGAGCGCCCAGTCGAACCGCGGAAGACGCCCGTCCGTGCCATATTTCGTGCAGCAACGCAGACAACCCAGAGGCAACTGGACCCCGCGTCGCGCGGCAGCAGGGCCACCCCAGCAGCCACGATACCAGCCACGCCGTCCTGCCACCGCCCCCGCCACGAGGCGCTTCAACCCACAACAACAGCGACAGAACAATAACAAGAAAGGAAGAAAGGGACCCAAGCCCCAGAAAACCTTCATGTACCAATGGGAGGGCTCCATCGCCAACAAGACGCTCCTGAGCCTGCTCTCGTTGACTTCAGCAATTGAGAAGTCGAAACCAGAAAACACAGGACTACCAAAACTGATGGAGGCAAAGGAGACTGCTCTCAAGAAGCTCCCAGAGGCGCTTGCAAAACTGGCGAAGATGTTCAACAGCATCGCTACCAGCTTAGGAGTGTCTGACGTCTCCTTCGTCGAAAAAAGCATCACAGGCGTGCAGACAGACTCGCTGGAGAACATGAAAACGTCATATAACAAGCTCAAGGGGTTGCTGAATCACCTGAGCAAAGAGGAGCTGATCGCGAACGCTGCTCGTCCGATAGCCAAGAATATCGCCAAAAGCAATGGGGTAACACTACCAAACGGATTTGACACATACCACGAGATCGTCACAGGTATTGCAACTGTAGAGATCAAGAGCATTCAGCAGTTCACGAACATAGCCCCGTTCATCCTGATTAAGCAACCAGACATCCGCATCATGAAGGGAGATAAACCACACAACAGGAGCAAGAAGGAATTCATGGAACTCATCACAGAAATGTTAAAAAATGGCCATCTCAAGATCAAGGACATGGAAACGCTGCGAATCAACCAAGAGTTCAACAAAGCATTGGAATATGTAATGCATTTAACATACAACATGGTGGATAATGGCAAGCACATCAAGGAAGCCAGGTCAAAAACAGACGCCAACATGAGCATTGCCACCATGTCAACACGCCAGAAGATGCTGCTAACAGCATACGATGGACAACCAACTGATACAACAACAACCATACCATCAGAGAAAAGGATGACCACCCCGCCCACCTCACACCTGCAGTCCGCAGCGGACAGGGACACACTCCTGTTCAGCATGATGTTCCCACAGAAACGATAAGGGGCGCAACACGATAAGCCGCGAATCAGCTCGAAGCGGCGCGTGGGCAGTGCATAAAAGACAACCAAAACAGAGAAAGTCAAAAAACACGCCCCACGACATGACCATCGACTCAAGCTGGATCGCGCGCCTCAAGGAGGACGCCCCCCATTGCTTCACAAAGGCCAGGCCGTTCGCCCCAGCATGCGTCTTCCTAGACGGCCAGATCAAGCTCATGTGCCCCAACAGCTGCACGACGCGCACCTGGGACGACTACGTCCGATGCCAATTCGAGCGGTCCATCCAGCACTACCTCGACGCCGGGGCGCAGTGCGTTGTGCTGGCCTTTGACGACTACCAGCGGGTGCCCCAGGCCAAGAGCATGACGCAGACCAAGCGCAGAAAACACGTGCCCACGATGCAGTTCAACGAGCGGGACGAGCTCCCCCCCGTAGTGCCTAACGGCGAGCGGTGGGTGCAATGCATTGTGAACCGTGTGTTCAAATCAAAGGTGTGTGCCTCATTGCAAAAATTGTATTATAGAAAGAATAAAGAACACATAACGATGTTTCAAAAACGCGCGCACAGGTTATCACGCTGGCTATCTTCCGCATTAGCCGCCACGTCCGCTTGCTGCCAGGCCAAAGCCTCATCATCGATTACCAGGGCACACCCATGCGCCACACCTGCGATGCCTCGCCTGTTCCCATTGAAGGACTTGTGCCACTTGGCGAGGCTGACGTGAAATTCCCTCGCTACGCGCAGATGTTCCAAAGCATTCAGGCACGGCAGCCCTCCCCCTCCCCTTTTTTTCCCTGTTTGCATGCTGAAAACCATCTAACACAATAAAAAAAACCAATCCAGATCGACAGCGTGGACGGCGACTCCATACCCATCGCTTTGCTGCATATGGAACGCCACGGGGCCACAGCCATGAGCGTCCTGCGCCTTGAAACCCGCGTCACCCCACACGAGAAACGCGCAGCATCCTCCATCCCACATGAACCAGACGAGGAATCCCACGGAGGCGCCACAACAACAACCCGAAAGGAGCAGCCACGCAACCCGCCGCGGGTGTACGAATACGTGCACATCACCACACTCTTCGACACGCTCAGGGCCGTACTGATTCCCCAGTGCATTCCCAAGCAGCACTCACACCTGATGGTACACGTACAAGGACACGAGATGACCATGCTCGCCGCCCTGATTGGGCTCACGGGCACTGATTTCACGCGCGGCCTCCCGCTCACAAGCGGCAAGAGCGTCTACGACATGCTGCCCACACTGTGGATGCTGCTCGCCAGCGCCTACGACCCAGCCTCGCGCAGCCTCAAACCCGACCGCGCGCTCAACGCTGTCGTCGCACACATCTATCAGGTGCGCTTTTTCTTCTTTATTCACCATCATGCGCACTCTAACACACACAAAACAGATCAAGTTCCACAAGCACACCGACGAGGGCAGCCCCCTCGCCACCACGCTCACTCATATCGCCGGCTCCACGCTGTCAGAGCGCACAAAGGCGATGATCCCCGACGCCGACACACTCTGCTGCACCATTAAGAACATCAACTGGCTCCTCCGCTACTGGGCCGAGGGCGACTTCCCAGACCCCATCCAGCCCGAGTTTGGCTACACCAGGAGCGGCCCAAAGGGCGCCGTGGGGTACGCGGCGTGATGCCTGAAAAATCGAAATAAAACACATTCCACCTCAAAAAAAAATGCAAAACTCAAACCAAAAAGCATAGTTTTTCAAAAACAGCGTCACGTATAAAAAGACAACACACAGCGAAGCCAGCGAGAGAGCAAGATGCAGATGCCACAGCACCTGGTCCCACTCATCATAGCAACGACGCTCACTGTAGTGTCATTCATCCTATACATGTTTGCACAGAATGACGCTGCCTCACCCCTCTTCCTCAGCGACCGAAGGGTCATATACACCTACAAACCCCGCCAGATCAACTTAGACGCAGTCAACACCATACTGCAAGCCAGCTTCATAGATCACGATACAGAAGGCACAAAATTAACCAACTCAGGGTTCAAGTGCAACACCCCAGCAGTATTCGGACTCCCCACAGTCCGATTCTCCCCCAACATCACCGCGCTCGCCAAATGCCCCATCCACCTGAAAACTACCGCAGTATCAGGCGGCTATGTCAGGGTCCAGCTCGACAGACAGACAGGCGCCACCGCCGAGCTATGCCCGACAAACACCAACCCAGGATACCAGGTGCTGATCAAGGGAGACGGTGTCGAGAAGGATTCAGGCCTGATGGCCCTGATAGACATGACCGCCGCCACGACAGTCACGTTCTCACCAAACACTGCCATCCCGTCCATCACATTCACCCTCAACAACCAGCACTGCACCCCCATCCGCTCCACGCTGATCGATGATATCCACAACCGCACCGATTGCGTGACCGAGGGCTCGCAGTTCTGCTCGTGCGTGCGCCGATTCACAAACTTCCTTTCAGATAACGAGCACCAGAACACGCTGATGACCCCCGCGAGCGACACCACGACGGTGACGAAGCTCTCCGACGTGGCCGTGCAGGGAATCAAGAAGTGCGCAGACCTGCGCCGCCAAAACGATGTGAGGACCCCGCTCAACGAACAGGGCTTCAAGCTCAGCTACACCCTGATCCTCTTCGCCATTTCGATCCTGTGCAACTGCATCAACACCTTTGTCCTGCGAAACAACTACTTTGGCGTAAACGACCACCACTCTGGCCCCATCATGACCCTAGGCGTCCTGCTGCTCGTCCACGCCCTCGTGTGCATCCTGCTGCCCCTCGCAGGCAGCAGCAACGGATACTCAGAGCAGATCTTCTTCCTGGCCATCGAGGTCCCAGCGGTGCTCCTAGGGCTCTACGTGGAGCTCCCAGACCTCATGGGCTGGGAGCTGCACAAGTCCTACGACCCCACGCTGCTACACCCATTCTACTTCGACGCGGCCCTGCAGGCGCTCACGCTCTTCGCGCTGCTCGCACGCGGGGTCGTACAGTACGAGAGCCTCGCATTCGAGCTCGTAAAGGCGCACGGCATCTCGTTCGTCTATGCGCTCGTCATGTGGTTCAACCTGCATAAAAAAGACGACAGCACGACCGCAGGCAGGAAAGACGACACCGCAAACAAGGTCTTCAACTCGGCATACACACAGGAGGCATACCTGATCCTCTTCACCGTCGCCGCGCTGGCGTCTATCGACTCGTCGCTCTTCATCCCCTATCCCAGCGAGGCAGCCTTCAGACCCTTCTGGCTGCTGCCAGGCGCCTTCGTCGTCTTCAACCTCATCAACCGCGTGTGGGTGGGCACCCTCAGAATCCGATCAGCGCCGTCCATCTCGCACTACGCGTACTTTAGCGATCTCACCAGCACAATGCTCTTCGCCTTCTGGATAGTCTTCCTCGGGTGGTTCATGGAGCGCCACCTGCGCCTCTACAACTCCATCCCCGCCAACGACAAGCCCTGGCCGTCCGTCGCCAACCTCGGCCTCAACGGCGTCTCGCCCACCTCCTACCAGATCTCAATGCCCTACATGAGCATAGATGACATTATGGCACTAGCACCGCAATCCACTTGATCATCGTTTGCCCACAAGCGCCCAGTCGCTCACCAACGCAGAGGTTAAGTGTGATCCCACTCATCAGGCTGCACACAAAAAATAAAAACAAAACAAAACAAAAGAAAACGAATCAGACCAACCGCGCGATCACATGCCGATCAAAAAGCTCACCTGCCGCCTCGACAAACGCCGCGCGGTCACCCGCGATCCACGGCCGTAGCTCACACAGACGCGTCACCGCCGCCCGCTCCTCATCCCCTTCAGCATCCTCCACAAAGGACGTGTACTGCTCACCTGGCTCAAGCGCCATTGGCAGGAATAGCTCGTCCACCAGGCGACTGATCTTGGCCGCAGCGCTCATTGGAGCGCGCTGCAGCAGCAGCGAGGCGGAAGCAGCGGGCGGCGGCACGGCAACCATGGGAGGAGTCTCAACATCCTCCTCGGCAAAAGGAGGAGACACAAGAGAGGCAGAAGAACAGCCGCTGCTATTGTTATTATTACTATTGTTATTGTGAAGCATGCGCATCACCTGAAGAGACACATACACACTCAAATATTCACAAGTAGGTGAAAAAGGCCATTTACTCACTTCATCAAAAACAAAAACAAAATAAAAACTCACATTGAATCGCGACTGCGTTCGCATCTTCTCCGTGAGCAACACCGCTGGAATGCGCAGCTTGAACCCCCCCAACTGCGCGCGCTCCAGATTGCAGAAGCCCTTGCGCAGCCGCACATGCCGCCAGATGGCCTTCATCATGCGCAGGCTCAGCGTGTAGAAGCCATCTTTAAGCCTCAGCGCTGGGATCTGCAGCTCCACACCAGCCCCCCGCGGCTGCAGCCAGTACACCAGTCCCTCATTGCGCTCAAGATATGCAATCATCGCGCGATTACACGGCGGCGCAGAGTGTGGCCACTGCCGCCCATAGTGCACTAGATCCATGTGCCCTACATCAATGCGCCGCATGCCCCCAGGCTGCAGCTTGTGTGCTGTTCTAAAAACGCATGAAAACACACACCACGGCGAGAAAACCCTTTTTTTATTTTAGCATCCATTTTTGGATGCATCAGTGGTACACTTTGGTAAGTAGTGACGTCACTGCGCCTCTTGCGAACAGTCGCGAGGTGCTGAATTTGAATTTGTTGCAGACAGTGCCTCTTGCCAGCAGCCAAGGGTTTTAAAAAGGTCTATATAAGATGGAGTTTGCAGAGTTCAGGTTTGCAACAGCGCGCCTGCCACGCCACGAAAAAAAATCAGCCATGTCTGCCATCCCTGCTGTCATGCCCATTGATGAGATTGTTCCAGGAGCCACTGTGCGCTTCACTATCATTGAGGGAAAGCAATACATGTCCATTCGTGATGTGATCATGCATGTGTGTGGAAGAGATAAAAATCAGACAGCTGAAATATGGCGAAGAATGTCAGATGAAAATAAGGCTGAGCTCTCCCCATATTGCAAGTCTTACCAGTTTCCTGGTCGTGGACAATCAGAGCAACCTGTGATTACATTTCCTGCTGCCATCCAGCTCACCATGTTTCTTCCTGGTTCTACTGCTGCTTTTCGAAGGTCCAGCATGTCAAAAATCATCTCAAGGTACATTACAGGTGATCTCAGCTTATGCCAGGAAATAGTGGAGAACAAGAACATGGGTGAAATCAAAAGCTATTTGAAATTGATGAATACAGTTGAACAAGACACAAAGAGGAAAATGAATGAAATGATGGAGGAAATCCCAGCCACCTCCTACATCTATGCCACTTACTCTCCTGCATTTCATGGGCTGGTGAAGATTGGGAGGTCTAAAAATGTCAAGGCAAGGCTCAGTTCTGGCAACACTTTCACTGCTCCAGCTCCACATGTTCTCATCAGCATGGCACCTACGTTTGATGCAGTACGTGATGAGAAAAAGGCCCATGACTACTTTGATTGTTTTCGTGAAGAAGGGGAGTTTTTCAAGATTACACATGAGGAAGCCAAGACCTATCTTCATTCTGTCATCAAGGCCCGTCATGATCAAGAGCTTGAAGAATATTCAAGTGGATCCAAGGGACCTCTTGTATTTGTTTGAATCATTTCATATGCAGTGGATTCCTAAAAAGGATGACATGGTCCAGCATTGGAAGAAGAGAGCCCCACACCTCTCATGGTGTATTTTTCATTAAATTTTGGCTCAATTGTGTCTCACATGTATTGCACACATACAACACTAGCACTGCTCTAACCGCGCGAGCCGCTCGTCCATATCAGCATGGCACTGTTGCATACAGCGTGAGAGCGCTGCCAGCGAGAGCTCCACCCCACGCAGGCGCTGGTCGAGCCGCGCGCACACACACTCGAGGGTAGTAGCATCGCTCCTCCCGTCGCTGCTGGCATTGTAGTAGGAGGGACCATTTCCTCCGCCATTGCCATCCTCAACCACAGGAGGCACTATATTGATAATCGCCACACGCCTAGGCGGCGGAGGCTGTGGTGGAGGCTGCTGTGGAGGCTGCGGTGGAGGAGCCCTAGGCGCTCGCCCTGCAGCAGAAGGAGGCACTCCCTCATCATAATAATAGTCCCTCCTTCTCTGAGGTTCAGGAGGAGGAGGAGGCGCTGACGGAAAAGGAGCAGGAGGAGGCTCCCTCCTCCGACTATAGTCAACAACGCCAGCCCCCCCCTGCCGCCTACCACCGCCACTATCACCGTCAACACCACCATTTTCAGCCTCCTGATCTGCTGCTGCATACACCGCAGGCGCACCCCTGCCCCTCTCAGCCTGCGGCCTTCCTTTCACCTTACGCGATTGCACCCCTCTCCTATCATCACGGTCGTCATCTTCATCATTGGCATTGAAATACTTCATGGAAACCCGCTTCTGACACATATTGCACCGAAAAACAGTGCAAGACACACAACAGGTTCATTAAATAGGCATGAAAAGCCCCTGCTTCTGCAGATGCTCAGAGGCAGTAGCAAAAGAGAGAAAGAGAGAGAGAGAGAGTGGGCCCACCAGAACCATCACAACATCACAGTGCCGCTGATCAGAGGCAGTAATCGAGCATGGGCCCCCTGACCATCACGACAGTGCGATACGGGTAGACATGGCCACCACCGTAGTGGTGGTGCTGCTGGGGGGAAGGAGGAGGCTTTGCAACACGCCCCTCCTTGCATCCGCTCGCAAGAGAACACATCTCATCCAAGAGCGGAATGAACACAAAGAGCAGAGCGAAGATCCAGAAGATGCTCAGCGGAAGGAAGAGCAGCCCAGGGAGGCAGATCATGAAGCGCCTGGATCCCACGACGGAGGGATCCCAGTCTGCCTGAAGCAGTAGCGCCAGCAGCGCCAGCACCGTCGAGCGCACAGCGAAGACGTTGGGCGTCTCCAACGAGCAGGGCGTGAGCAGCAGGGTGATGGTGGACTGCAACAGCAAAATGAGAAGAGAGAGAGCGAGAGAGAGAGAGAGAGAGAGAAACCAGAAAGAAACAAGGGAAAAGCAGACTCACCATAAAGCAGCAGAAGGTGGCGATACGCGCTGAACGCAAGAGCATCCGCGGGTGCAGGATGCCTCCTCGCCCTGCTCCAGGGCGCGATGCCTGGCACGCCTCGATCATCACAAGCAGCCCAATGGTCGTCCAGGCGACGGCGGTGAGGCACGAGAGCACAGAGTAGCCCAGCGAGAGCGGCAGGCCTGAGAAACTGCGCAAGACCTGGAAAAACTGCACAGTAAGCGAGTAAAAAGAACGAGAGAAGATCGAAAGGAGAAAAAAGCACAATGCCTGCATCACACGCCCTCCAAAGATGAGGCACAGCAGCGCATTCGAGTCCATGCGAGGATCCACGGGGGTCGCAAGCCGGTCGATAAGCAGCAGGTTCGAGAGGATGAGAGAGCTGCCAATGAAATCCTGTGGCGTGCTGAGGCCCAGCCAGAAGAGCACGACGGTCACCTTGAGCAGCAGCAGCAAAGAGCACAGGAGGTCGCGAAAGGTCAATGGAATAACAGCCATATCAGATGCTTGGTGGCGGTCTGGCTGCGTGGCAGTGGTGGCACCCAAGGGCCTCAGGAAAAGCTTTTATAGACACAAAATGGGTTGTGACGTCGCTTCAGTGTTGTGACGTCACTTCACGGTTGTGACGTCGCTTCAGTGTTGTGACGTCGCTTCAGTGTTGTGACGTCGCTTCAGTGTTGTGACGTCGCTTCAGTGTTGTGACGTCACTTCAGTGTTGTGACGTCGCTTCAGTGTTGTGACGTCACAACGGGCTTGTGACGTCACAACTGTGCAGTGGCGTCACTATTGATTCCATCAAAATAGTAGAATATACTATATAAACGATATATTTGGGTAGAGTAAAAATGGCATTGCTAAGAAGATATCATTTGATAGTATCTTCTTGCCTACCATATATTGTTATGTCAATTATTAAGATTTCAAATCCTGTTAGCAATGGAAAGATAATCTACACACCAAACGATGTCATTAAAGATGCAACAGAGTACAATGTCAATCACTGGGAAACTGTAAATATTTACCCAGTACTTCCATTTAAGATCAATACGTTTGATCCAGAAACTCAAGATATTTACATTTCTGCCAACATTCATCACAAAAATGTGTTGGCTTGGGATCCTTTTGTTTGGGGTAAGATAGTTTTTATTCTACACGTGGGAGATATGGATTATGTACCTGAGCAGCGGGTGATGGTGGACGTGGGGGCTTATCTAGGCTACTATTCTCTTGCTGCAGCCAGCATGGGAACAAAGGTCATAGCAATTGAACCCATGTCCAGAAACGCACATAAGTTTGCAGAATCTATCATTGCCAATCACTTTGAGGACCAGATTACGCTATATCAGAACGCAGCATGGGATACAGTCTCAGATCAACTTGAGCCAAGCAATGGCCAGATCACTACTACTTTTGCTAAAAGTGAAAAAACATTGGGGTTGATATATGGCGTTGATTTTGTCAATGCTACTACTTTATCTGAAATCGTGGATGAAAAAATTGTGGATATTATGAAGATAAATACTGAGGGTACAGAGGCTCACGTAATAGTGGGTGCTAGAGGACTGATATGCAATCACACAGTCAGGCACATCATTATGGATTTCTCTCAAGAAATTAGAACGAAAAACACAGAGGTGGAAAACATGCTTCATTTTCTCCAAGCAGTGGGCTATGTTGTTTCTGATATAATTCCATCATCTCCACAGCTGAATATTGGTGACTATAAAGATTTCCCTCCAATTTTGTTTTTCACGCTCATGGATAAAAAAAGGACAGATGCTTGTTTCTAATAAAAGGAGCCTAATTTCAGAAAATTAAGAAATCTTTTCTAACCAGTCCAGGCCCTGCTCGCCGTGGACACAACTGGTAAAAAAAAAACTGTGTGGAATCTCAAACTGCAGGTCGTGGGAGCAACCATGGTGGGGTTGCGGCACTCAAGTTCGCCCGGGAAGGCACTCTTTTCCTCAGTCAAACACGCGCCGGGACTCGCCGGGATTTCAAGTTGGCGACTGAAGAAACGTGGCCTTCCCGGGCGAACTTGAACACGCCGACTGGACCACGGTACTCCACACGTGATGCCGAGTCGTTTCCAGAAAAAAATATTTTTGACCAG
>Ga0247836_1000595_pt1 | contig 66909 bp, 68 predicted proteins | sample LaCruzMarch2015__4_FD_187116 | JGI IMG/M metagenome (GOLD analysis project Ga0247836, IMG submission 187116) | Freshwater microbial communities from meromictic Lake La Cruz, Castile-La Mancha, Spain - LaCruzMarch2015_14m | ecosystem: Environmental > Aquatic > Freshwater > Lake | place: Spain... | reverse complement strand
GTGGGAAAGGATGTGGAGTCGCATAGACAACCAGGAGGTTGGCTTAGAAGCAGCCACCCTTGAAAGAGTGCGTAATAGCTCACTGGTCAAGTGATTCCGCGCCGACAATGTAACGGGGCTCAAGCATACCGCCGAAGTTGTGGCATTCATACCTATAACCCGGCCGCAAGGTCCAGGTGTATGGATGGGTAGGGGAGCGTCGTGTGGCCAGCGAAGCGGCGGTGTAAACCAGCCGTGGAGGCCACACGAGTGAGAATGCAGGCATGAGTAGCGAATGACGGGTGAGAAACCCGTCCGCCGGATGATCAAGGGTTCCAGGGCTAGGCTAATCCGCCCTGGGTAAGTCTGGACCTAAGGCGAGGCCGACAGGCGTAGTCGATGGACAACGGGTTGATATTCCCGTACCGGTGTTAACGCGCCCATGATGAACCTCATAATGCTAAGAGTTTGAAGCGTCGAGCTCCTTCGGGAGTGAGAACGTGGAGCGCTCGAACCGATTGAGTACTAGTCAAACGATGGGGTGACGCAGGAAGGTAGCTTAACCGCGGCGATGGTAGTCCGCGGCCAAGGTTGTAGGGCGAGATATAGGTAAATCCGTATCTCACATAGCCTGAGAACTGATGGGGAGCCGATTGTGGCGAAGTAAGTGATCCTATGCTGCCAAGAAAAGCCTCTAGTGAGTGTTAACGCCGCCAGTACCCCAAACCAACACAGGTGATCAGGTAGAGAATACTAAGGCGATCGAGTGAACTATGGTTAAGGAACTCGGCAAAATACCCCCGTAACTTCGGGAGAAGGGGGGCCAAATCTGGTGTAGGGGCTTGCCCCCGAAGCTGGAAGTGGCCGCAGAGACCAGGCTGAAGCGACTGTTTACTAAAAACACAGGTCCATGCAAAGTTGCAAAACGACGTATATGGACTGACTCCTGCCCGGTGCTGGAACGTTAAGGGGACCGGTTAGCTCTTTGGAGCGAAGCTGAGAACTTAAGCGCCAGTAAACGGCGGTGGTAACTATAACCATCCTAAGGTAGCGAAATTCCTTGTCGGGTAAGTTCCGACCTGCACGAATGGAGTAACGACTTCAGCGCTGTCTCAACCATAGGCTCGGCGAAATTGCACTACGAGTAAAGATGCTCGTTACGCGTGGCAGGACGGAAAGACCCCGGGACCTTTACTATAGCTTGGTATTGGTGGTCGATTCAATTTGTGTAGGATAGGTGGGAGACTTTGAAGCATGGACGCTAGTTCGTGTGGAGTCATCGTTGAAATACCACTCTGATTGTATTGGCTGTCTAACCTCGAACCGTGATCCGGTTTAGGGACAGTGCCTGGTGGGTAGTTTAACTGGGGCGGTTGCCTCCCAAAAAGTAACGGAGGCGCTCAAAGGTTCCCTCAGCCTGGTTGGTAATCAGGTGTCGAGTGCAAGTGCACAAGGGAGCTTGACTGTGAGACTGACAAGTCGAGCAGGGACGAAAGTCGGAACTAGTGATCCGGCGTCGGCATGTGGAAGCGGCGTCGCTCAACGGATAAAAGGTACCCCGGGGATAACAGGCTGATCTTGCCCAAGAGTCCATATCGACGGCATGGTTTGGCACCTCGATGTCGGCTCGTCGCATCCTGGGGCTGGAGTAGGTCCCAAGGGTTGGGCTGTTCGCCCATTAAAGCGGTACGCGAGCTGGGTTTAGAACGTCGTGAGACAGTTCGGTCCCTATCCGCCACGCGCGCAGGAGTCTTGAGGAAACCTGTCCCTAGTACGAGAGGACCGGGATGGACGAACCTCTGGTGTGCCAGTTGTCCTGCCAAGGGCACGGCTGGTTAGCTACGTTCGGTAGGGATAACCGCTGAAAGCATCTAAGCGGGAAGCCCGTTCCAAGATAAGGACTCCCACAGGGTTAACCTGGTAAGGACCCCAGTAGATGACTGGGTTGATAGGCCGGAAGTGGAAGTGCAGCAATGCATGCAGCTGACCGGTACTAATAGTCCGAGGACTTGCCTCATTATTAAATTGCACTCGCGTCCACTGTGCGGTTCCCGAGATTCGGTCGGGAGCCTTCTCCATCAGGAGAACATCCAATTGAAATCTCAATAGAGTTTCGGCGGTCATAGCGAAGGGGAAACGCCCGGTTCCATTCCGAACCCGGAAGCTAAGCCCTTCAGCGTCGATGGTACTGCGCGGGTGACTGCGTGGGAGAGTAGAACACCGCCGGACATTTTTTCAACTTTTGGCCACCCTCGGGTGGCCTTTAGTTTTTGAACTGCTATACATGTAGCAGTAATTAATCAACTAAATAGCGGCGATTCGATCGGCACCCTTTGTCGGATGCACTAATTCAAGGAGTCATCATCATGGCAGAGCGTCCTAGTTCCGGTAGGTCACAGTCGGATCGTCCCCGCAGCGACAAGCCTGGTTCAGGCAGAGCGCGTAGTGATCGTCCGAGTTCTGATCGTTCGCGTAGCGACAAGCCTCGTAGCGATAAGCCTCGTAGTGATCGTCCTCGTAGCGACAAGCCTGGTTCAGGCAGAGCGCGTAGTGATCGTCCGAGTTCTGATCGTTCGCGTAGCGACAAGCCTCGTAGCGATAAGCCTCGTAGTGATCGTCCTCGTAGCGACAAGCCTCGTAGCGATAAGCCTCGTAGCGATAAGCCTCGTAGCGATAAGCCTCGTAGCGATAAGCCTCGTAGCGATAAGCCTCGTAGCGATAAGCCTCGTAGCGATAAGCCTCGTAGCGATAAGCCTCGTAGTGATCGGCCGAGTTCGGATAGGCCGCGTAGTGATCGGCCGAGTTCGGATAGGCCGCGTAGTGATCGGCCACGTCGCGATGATCGCGATGATCGCGATGACCGGGGTAGGCCGGAGAGATCAGACTCGAATAGATATCCGTCTCGAGAGAGGACTGACGAGGACTCTCGAGAGTCAAGAGGACCGTGGATCCCAGAGGAAATACTCTTTGAGGACCTGGATAAATCGGTCAGATTTGAATTACAGACATTGCCCGAGTCGTTACAGGAGCGGGTTGGTCGCCACTTGTTAGCTGCTGAGATGGCGATTGCCGACGACGATATGAAAACTGCTCTTGCACATTCACGTCAGGCAAAGAAGTTAGCTGGTCGAGTTGCTGTAGTTCGAGAAGCAAATGGAACGATCGAGTATTTGGCTGGTGAATACGCGGCAGCATTGAATGAATTACGAGCTGTTCGTCGAATGACGGGGAGCAACGATTTCGTGGCAATGATGGCTGACTGTGAACGAGGCTTAGGGCGACCAGAGAGGGCAATTGAATTCTTGAAATCAATACCCACGAAAGAACTAGCACCCGATACGGCCATTGAAGCGCTCATGGTCAACGCTGGGGCACGTGCAGATATGGGCCAGATTGACGCAGCACTCCTCATGCTTAACGTGGGTTCACTAACGTCACTGCCAGCGGGAGATTTACGCGCCCGGATGCAAGAATCCTATTCAGACTTATTAGACAAGGCGGGTCGAGCTGCTGAAGCGAGAGAATGGCGTGGCAAAGCGCTCAAGTCCGATATCAATGGAGTGACAGCATTGACTCGTTCGCAGGAAAGTGGAATCACTGCTCACGTACTTGATGAATCTGACTGATTCTGCTTTTCAAGCCAATGCCAGATCCCGCTGACTTGCGCCTCGGAACTGCTGAGGTGCTCAAATTTGTTGGAGACTTCCGCGTTGGCAAAGAACTGTGAATTCACTTCTCGATCCTTGGCCAACACCATGAGTAGTGCGTGGTCAAAGTCCATTCCTTCGTGGTGGGCTTGTTTCACCCATTCAACCCAATAGTGAAGTTGCGTGAGCGAATCTTCAAATACTCGATTGATATCGGTGGTGGGCCCGAAGTGGCTGAAAAGAAGACGGTTCGGCCCCACTGCTTGCATGGCCTTGAGTGAGTTGAGTGCTAATTGGAAATCGAAATCGGGTGGTGGGGTCGCGGGCCTGATGTCTCCAGTTTCAGGAATATATACGCCGGCCGAGTCACCTGTATAAAGATCACCGGTCTCGGAGTCAATGAGGGCGACGTGATGGGAAGCGTGTCCGGGATTGTGAAACGTATCGAGCCTTCTGCCGCCACCGAGGTCGATGCTTCCTCTCTCACCGAGAGCATCGATCCGAATGGGATCGGTGGGAAGAAGCGGCCCGAACATTTCGTCCATCTTGGATCCGAAAACCCGGTAGGCGCTGGCGACTAACTTGGTGGGGTCAGCCAGATGCCGCGCACCCCGCTCATGCACCACGATACGAGCATTGGGGTACATCATGGCTAAGTCGCCAACCCCACCCGCGTGGTCTAAATGAATATGAGTAACCACAATTGTTGCGAGATCCTGCGATCCACAGCCCAGTTGGGTCAAACTTTCCTGGACGCGCGGTGCGCTTAACGCCGCTCCGGTTTCAATGAGCGCAGGACGATCACTGGCAATGAAGTAGGAAGAAGTGATTCCTTCAAAACCACCCATCATCGTGTCAATGGAAAAGACTCCATCTCCCAAGTTATGCGTCATTGTTGGTTTATCCACACTGTCTGTCACTTTTTCCACAAACTCACTTTATACGGGTAACTGATGACTCATCCATCGAATAATGCAAAAGGCGACTGTGAAGAGTCGCACCGTGCGATGAGAAGGGAAGTCAGATGACCAACAGCGTTGAAATAGCGGGAAGATTGGGTGGTCGGGTCACCCAAAGGGAACTACCCAGTGGGGATATCGCGACAGGATTCGCGGTTATTGTTGACCGTCCGGTAATCGATCAGGTCGCAAGCACGAAAGTAGATACGATGCCGTGTCAAACATTCCGGGAATCGGTCGCTAAAAAAGTGATGGCAATGGAGCCGGGGACGTCAGTGAGCTGTACTGGCGTGTTACGACGCCGGTTTTGGAAATCACCGGGTGGCCTTGCTAGTGCATTGGAGATCGAGGTGCGAGCAATTAAGCGAGCCGTACAGTGACGGGTAGACTGGATCTGTGATTCCAGCTGATGAACTCTTTTCCCTCGACGAGGAAGAATCGGGCACCGATCCGTTGCCAGTCGTTGTCAGTGAGGAAGTACCGGTCTCAAATAAGGGCGTCCGTCTGGATTCAATACCTGACGCGATTGAGGCCATTCGTGCTGGCAAAGCGATTGTGGTCATTGACGACGAGGATCGGGAGAACGAAGGGGACTTGATTTTTGCCGCGTCGAAGGCGACTGCGGAACTTACCGGGTTCATGATCCGTCACACTTCAGGTTACGTGTGCGTTGGAATGTCGGGTGAACTCCTGGATCGACTCAATTTGCCGCCCATGACTTCAGTGAATGAAGATCGCAAGGGAACCGCGTATGCGGTTTCAGTTGATGCAAAAGACGTTATCTCAACCGGAATCTCAGCCGTGGATCGCTCTCACACAATTCGCGTGCTGGCCGACTCTGCTACTGAGCCTTATGAGTTAACTCGTCCGGGCCACGTTATGCCTCTTCGAGCCGTTAAAGGTGGTGTTCTTCGCCGTCCTGGTCACACCGAGGCGGCAGTCGACTTGACCACGCTTGCTGGCTTGAACGGTGCTGGCGCTTTGTGTGAACTTGTAAATGACGACGGCTCCATGATGCGAGCTCCTCGATGTCGAGAGTTCGCCGATGAGCATGGCCTACTCCTCATCTCCATCGCTGACTTGATCAAATATCGACGTCAGTACGAATCACAGGTGACGCGAATTGCTGATGTGTCACTTCCAACTGAGTATGGAGATTTTCGTGCAGTCGGGTATCGGAGTGAAATTGACGGTACCGAACATGTTGCCTTGGTATGCGGTGACATCGGACCGGGAAAAGACATTTTGGTTCGGGTGCATTCTGAATGTTTAACAGGAGATGTCCTTGGTTCACTTCGCTGCGATTGCGGCCCGCAACTGCACACCGCCATGTTGCGAATCGCTCAAGAAGGGCAGGGCGTTGTTCTTTACGTAAAGGGTCATGAAGGACGCGGGATTGGACTGTTGGACAAGTTGCGTGCTTATGAGTTGCAAGAACGGGGACTTGATACCGTCGATGCGAATCTTTCGCTTGGATTACCAGCTGATGCGCGCGACTATGGGACGGGTGCGCAAATCCTGGCCGATCTTGGAATTAAAAGCATGCGTCTTTTGACGAATAACCCTACAAAGCGGGCCGGGCTAGAGGGGTATGGGCTGGTAATTACCGACCGGGTTCCATTGGTAATGAAAGAGAATTCGCATAATGCTGAATACATGTCAACCAAAGTGACCCGGATGGGTCATGAGTTGTAATGACCAGTGGTTCGGCCTCAGATGGCACTCCTTCGGGGAGTGAATATGACTGGTACATGCGCGCTTGTGATCTCCTCGAAAGCGGCGACAGCGCTGCATCTGTGATCCTGTTTCAGCGTTTGCGTGAAGTCGATGCAAGTCCAAGTGTCTTAGAAGGTCTTGGCAGAGCACTATTTGACGCCAAACGATACGAACAAGCGGCGAAAGTTCTCGGCGATCTAGTCGAAGTCTCCCCAGATAATGACTACGCCCACTTTGCGCTGGGCTTGTCCCTGTGGCGTTTACAGCGATTTATCCTCGCGCGCGACCACTTAGCAATGGCGTTTGTGATGAACCCGCAGCGGTCGGAATACGGGTCTGCATTGTCACAGGTTAAATCAACTTTGCGGCATCGCACGGAGCAGGGACTGCCTTTAGAAGGTCCCATTGCAAGACAGGGTGAATTGTGAATGATTCGGATCCACGACCAGATGCATCGGGAAACAAGTTATGTGAGCGATTTGATGCCATCTATTTTGATTTAGACGGCGTTCTTTACCGTGGGCTCAACGAGGTCGAAGGTGCTGCTGAAACAGTGAAAGAGATTTCCCAGCGTGGCTGTGGGGTTGCTTACGTAACAAATAATGCCTCTCGCACATCAGATGAGGTTGCCGCTCACTTAGTGGAGCTTGGGATACCTGCAAAGCCAACAGAAGTAGTCACATCCTCACAAGTTGCGGTTGAGATCTTGCAACAACACATTCCCGTTGGCGAGCGAGTTTTCGTTGTTGGTGGTGGCGGTGTTGAGGAAGCGCTGAGAGTGGCGGGGTACGTGCCCAGCCGGGATTCGCGTAAATGTGTGGCTGTCGTCCAGGGATTTGGTCCCGAAGTGTCCTGGCGGGACTTGGCCCAAGCCTCGTATCTCATCCAAGGGGGAGCCATTTGGATTGCGACGAACCTTGACAGTACTTTCCCGACTGCCTCAGGTATTGCTCCGGGAAATGGTTCACTTGTAGATGCGGTGCGAAATGCAGTGGGACGCGATCCTGATGGCGTCGGTGGGAAACCAGATCGAGCAATGATGGCTAGGACGATGGCAGCTGTCCCGGGGGAAAGGCCTTTACTCGTGGGGGATCGCTACGACACGGACATTGCCGCTGGCGTTGCAGCGGGAATCCCAACGATGTTAGTGCTTTCCGGTGTCGCTCAGGTAACAGATGTTTGGAGAGCTAACCTGCGCGCGGATTATTTGTGTGAGAGCGTAAAAGGGCTTGTTGTGAGTTATCAGGAGGCCACTAGCAGCGGCGAGGATCATGTTTGTGGTGGCGCTAGGGCAACTTTTGCGTCTGTTGACATGTGTGTTCGGGCTATGGGAGGCACGCGCCTTGAGAGACTACGGGCAGCCGATAGCCTAAAGTGGTTCCTAGTGAACCTGGTCGGCTTGGAAGCATTCACGCAAGGCCGGATCACCCTTGATCTGGGCGTTTCCTGATCTGAGCGAATAGTGCGCGCAGGGTGTGAAGTGGCCAACCTTGGTCACCTGAATTGGTAAAGGAAGAGACTCATGTTTGAATCGGTACCAAACCTTTCGACGGTGCGAAACTATTTAGAGATGGCAACCGGGCTGACTGAGGCAACAGCCTCTAAGGCGATGGAGGTTGTGGGGTCACTGATCGCCCAAGGTATGTCTCTGGGCACCAAGCAGCCGGCTGACATGGCTTCGAGTGTGGCGCAGGCAGCAGATGAATTGATGGCGCAGAGCAAAACCAATCGAGATCTGTTAATAGGTCTCATTCGCACTGAAGTGGACAAGGCAATTGGTCGGGTCGGGTTTGTTCGCGAAGATGAACTTGCGGCATTGAGAGCGCGGGTTCAAAAACTGGAATCCTTGATCACCACGGTTGAGAGTGAAACGCTTGACCGGTCACACGATGACGCTGGTGCCCAGGATCAAGAACCCGTTAAGAAAAAGAAGAAGGTTGTGGTTGAGCATGAATCCTGAAACTGATCTGAACGTGGAATCTGAAGCGGAATTAGAGCCCGATTCGGATTTAGTGTCTGAGGGTCAAGATTTATTGGTCCTAGATGAAATGGTTGATGCTGATCTTGTGTTGCCCATGTGGGAAGCCACCGGAAATGGTGACGTTGATTCGGCATTGGAACTTATTCAAGGAATCGACTTGGAAGAAATACATTCACACCATGGCATCCTGACGAAAGTTCACGATCAGTTGCGTGATGTCATGGTGAATTTAGATCGTTAATCAAGTTTTAGTCCAAGATGAATCCACGATTGAAATCGACTCATGCGCAGACTTGATTCCGAATTAGTTTCGCGGGGTCTCGTCCGTTCGCGGAGTGAAGCACAAATCGCAATTGATGAGCGCAGGGTCAAGATTGATGGAATGGTGGCCCTAAAGGCCGCAACTGGGGTCAGCCCTCAATCAAATTTGATTGTTGAAGGGGAAGGCGACTCTTATGTTTCGCGAGGAGCCCACAAATTGCTCGGGGCCCTCAAGGCTTTTCCGATTGAACTCGCTGGGCGCTATGTCCTTGATGCGGGTGCGTCAACGGGTGGATTCACCCAAGTGGCCCTAGAAGCCGGAGCGCTTGGAGTGTTGGCTGTCGACGTTGGCTACGGGCAGATGGCTTGGTCACTTCGAACTGATCCTCGGGTACACGTCATGGAGCGTCAGAACATTCGGTATTTGGAGCCCGATCAACTCGCATTCATTCCCCAGGTCGTAGTCGCTGATCTTTCGTTTATCTCACTCACTACCGTTTTGCCGGCCCTGACCGCACTCATTGATCCAAATGGTGAAATGCTCTTGATGGTGAAACCGCAGTTTGAAGCAGGTCGTGAGGCGGTGAGCGCATTACACGGAGTGGTTCGTGACCCAGAGGTACGTAAATCGGCAGTGAATCGTGTAGCCCAAGCCGGTATATCCGATGGGTGGAACGTCGCGGGTGTCGCTGCAAGCCCGCTGCCGGGGCCTAAGGGGAATGTGGAGTATTTTTTGTGGCTCACCCACAGGTGCCAACTGCAGGGTAGTCAGTCAAATCTTGATGAGACAGAATTGGAGCGGATGATCGACACCGCTATTGAGGAGGGACCAGCATGATCCGTGCAATCGCGGCTCCTTCTCGGGTTCATGTCGTAGTAAACAGCCAGTCTCAGCATGCAATGCGGATTGCTGACATCGTGGATATTGGACTCAACAATCAAGGGATCGCGACCAGTAGGGAAAGCGACGAATCCGAAAATGCGCCTTTCAGCACCCGTGAATTGAATGGCGTGCCGGGGCTTTTGTCGACAGACTTGATCCTAGTTATTGGTGGAGACGGCACGATGCTGCGTGCGGCAGAGCTTGGTCGAGACTCGGGTGCTGCGATTCTGGGCGTGAATTTAGGCCACGTTGGATTTCTCGCTGAAGCTGAGGAAGAGAACCTAGAGTCCGTCATTAGCGCGATTGCTGCAGGACAGTGGAGTGTTGAAGAGCGTCTAGCACTTGATGTCATTGTTCGGCACGGTTCAGAAGTTGTTGATCAAACTTGGGCTCTTAATGAAATTAGCCTGGAGAAGCATGAGCGAGAGAAAATGATCAGTGTGCTCGCCTATGTTGACGATCACCCATTGAGTCGGTGGGGATGTGATGGAGTTATCTGTGCAACTCCCACTGGATCGACAGCATACGCATTTTCTGCCGGCGGCCCTATCGTTTGGCCCGAAGTCAGTGCACTCTTGTTGCTCCCCATTAGTGCGCATTCGCTATTCGCGCGACCATCAGTGATCGCGCCAACAAGTGTCATTCGACTTGAACTCTCACCAGAAGCTGACGCTGTCATGTGGGCCGACGGCAGGCGCATGATCTCGGTAGCGGCTGGTTCTAGTTTGGAAGTCCGCGCCAATGATCACCCAGTCCGTTTTGCTCGACTTGTTACATCGCCTTTTACGGATCGACTCGTTGCTAAATTTCAATTGCCAGTTGAAGGTTGGCGTGGTGTCGGGAAATGAAGCTAGATCAGGCGAGAGCGCATAAGCCATGATCGAGTCGTTAACGATCTCAAACCTGGGAATCATCAGTGCGGCATCGATTCAACTAGACCCCGGATTGACGGTGTTAACCGGTGAAACGGGTGCGGGGAAGTCCATGATCTTACAAAGCATCGGCTTGCTCATGGGTGATCGCGCAAGTGCAGAGTTGGTGCTTGAGTCAGCCGATCGAGCCCGCGTAGATTGCGAACTTACATTTAATGAAAGTACCGGAACACGAGTAGTTTCATTAGTGGAAGAGAGTGGTGGTGAGTGTGAGGAGATCGAGAATTCTGGCGATCGATCACTTCTCATTTCGCGCGAAATTAGCCACAACGGACGAGGAAAAATATTCCTCGGAGGTAGGCAAGTACCAGCCAGCGCTCTGAGACAAGTCAGCGAGAACCTCATCGCCTTACACGGACAGTCTGATCAAGTTTTATTGCGCGACGGCATGAAACAATTAGAGCTCCTTGACCGTGCTGGTGGTGAGGCAACCACGAATGCCAAGACCTCCTACCAAATTGCCCTTCGTGAATACCGAAGGTTACTTAAAGAACAGGCCACTTTGCGAGCAAGTGAAGTGGATCAGCAGGCCCGAATTTTTGTTTTGCAGCAGGGAATAGATGAGATTTCTGAACTGAATTTAATTGAGGGTGAGGACGAACAGGCCGCTCAAAAGATTTCGGTCATGCGAAATATCGATGATCTCAATGGTTGTGTAAAAACAGCACGCGATTTGCTTTCAGGGGCCACTGACTTGGGGCGGGAAAGTCGTTCAACCTCGGTCGTGGAACAACTCAGTGAAATAGCTAAGTCTCTGGAGCGCGGACGTGAATTAGATAGTCAATTGACCGAATACCTAGATCGGGTTGTGTCGGCTTTGACTGAATTGTCGGACGTGGATGCCGACTTGGGCAGCTACCTGGCAGGGCTCGGTGCCGACCCTGATGAACTAGCGAGCCTGGAAACTCGAGTCTCCCAGTTGTCAATAATCAAAAAAAAGTATGGGGCCTCGTTGGCGGAGGTTATCGCATGGCGTGAGCAAGCGGAAAATGAACTGGCGACCATGCTCTCCCGGGATTCACGACTGGAAGCATTGGTTGGTGAGATTTCGGCCGCACTGGTAGGTGTCACCCAAGAAGCCCAGGCGTTAAGCCTGGTTCGCACTGCAGCAGCGAGGCGCCTTGAGAACAGTATTGAGTTCGAATTAGGGGCACTCTCAATGCCGTTTGCCCAAGTTAAGATCGAACTTGAGGTGGAGTCAGATCCGCAATTGTGGACTCGAAGTGGCTGTGACCGGGTTGTTTTCATGCTCGCCGCTCACGAAAGCGCCAAGTTTCTCCCGCTGGCTCGGTGCGCCTCAGGTGGTGAACTGAGCCGCGTAATGCTCGCCATTGAAGTTGCCCTCGCTGGTGAGGATCCGGTTCCCACCATGATTTTTGATGAAGTTGACGCTGGCATTGGCGGGACCGTTGCTGTTGAGGTGGGTCGCCGGCTTGCTCAGTTGGCTCTGCATACTCAGGTGATTGTGGTGACGCATCTGCCTCAGGTGGCCGCCTTCGCCGATCGACACTTAGTCGTGGAAAAAAAGGCTGCGGCCAATTCCGTCCAGACAACCGTGTCCTTGGTGCATGGCGATTCTCGGGTGCGAGAGATTACCCGGATGCTTTCCGGGCTTTTAGACTCAGAGCACGGCGGCGCACACGCCACAGAGCTACTTGAACTGGGTGCGAAAAAGTAGTTTCATCCTGTCTTTCGCGAGTCGCGCACCGGGCGCTGTGGACACTGATAGGCTTTACTCCCGTGGAGAAAACTGGGACCAAGCACATATTCGTCACCGGGGGCGTCGCCTCATCTCTGGGTAAGGGCCTCACCGCATCCTCACTAGGCAATCTTCTTACGGCGCGTGGTTTGCGCGTGACCATGCAAAAGCTCGACCCTTATCTCAATGTGGACCCGGGAACCATGAATCCATTTCAGCATGGTGAAGTTTTCGTGACCGATGACGGAGCTGAAACTGATCTAGATATTGGTCATTACGAACGCTTTTTGGACACGAATCTACATGGCTCAGCAAATGTCACTACCGGACAGATTTACTCAACAGTCATTGCCAAAGAGCGTCGTGGCGAGTATTTAGGTGACACCGTACAGGTTATTCCACACATCACGAATGAAATCAAATCTCGTATTCGGCGGATGGCTGGACCCAACGTCGACGTGGTGATAACCGAAGTGGGTGGAACCGTAGGAGACATTGAAAGCCAGCCGTTCTTAGAGTCCGTCCGTCAGATCCGGCATGAAGTTGGCCGAGAAAATGTCTTTTTCTTGCATGTATCGCTTCTGCCCTACATTGGCCCATCGGGTGAATTGAAAACCAAGCCGACTCAGCATTCTGTGGCAGCTCTTCGCAATATCGGTATCCAACCTGATGCAATCGTTTTACGCGCAGATCGACCTGTGCCTGATTCCATCAAACAAAAGATCTCGATGATGTGTGACGTTGACGCCCAGGCAGTTGTTGCGGCGGTCGATGCACCCAGTATCTACGATATTCCGAAAGTGCTTCATGCTGAAGGATTAGACGCCTACGTTGTGCGGCGACTTGACCTGCCGTTCCGTGACGTGAATTGGGCTCAATGGGATCAATTACTGGACCGCGTGCATCATCCAAAATTCGAGATAACGGTTGGACTAGTCGGCAAATATATTGACTTACCCGATGCGTATCTCTCGGTGACGGAAGCCTTGCGCGCTGGTGGCTTCCACAACAATTGCCGGGTGAATATTCGTTGGGTCTCAAGTGATGATTGCGCAATACCCGAGGGTGCGGCTAAAAATCTCTCAGATCTTGACGCTATTTGTGTTCCTGGTGGATTTGGCGTTCGGGGGATTGAAGGAAAACTCGGCGCATTGACGTACGCCCGCGAAAATCTGATTCCAACACTGGGATTGTGTCTTGGGCTTCAATGCATGGTGATCGAATATGCGCGGACAATCGCAGGCCTGGAAAATGCCAACTCGGTGGAGTTTGATGAATCGACACCACACCCCGTGGTTTCGACGATGGCAGACCAACGTGATGTTGTCTCGGGTGATCGCGATATGGGTGGCACTATGCGTTTAGGGCTATACCCCGCGAAACTCACTCATGGATCGGTTGCCTACAAGGTGTATGGCACTCCCTACATTGAAGAGCGCCACCGGCATCGTTTTGAAGTTGCTAATGAGTACCGAGATCAATTGAGCAATGCTGGTTTGAATTTTTCTGGCACCTCACCTGACGGGCGCCTTGTTGAATTCGTAGAGTTGCCGGCCGACATCCACCCGTATTACATCGGAACGCAGGCCCACCCAGAATTGCGCTCTCGCCCAACTCGCGCCCACCCATTGTTTATCGGCCTTGTTGAAGCGGGGATTGCGCGGGCGCATGCCTTACAACAGGAATTCTCTGCGGCGGACATTTAGGTCTAGCACGTGCTCACTTTTTGGAGCGGAACAGTTAGGGATTCTTTAGATCCGGCCACACTCGTTGACAACGAGACAGTTCATGTTGGTGGAAAGTGGAAGGTTAATGTAGAAACAATCGACATTGCCGGACAGCGAGTAAAACGCGACATCGTGATCCATCCCGGCGCTGTCGCCATACTCGTTCTCAATGACCGTGATGAAGTACTTTTGATTCGCCAATACCGGCAGGCATTAGGGATGTTCCTCTTCGAGACGCCTGCAGGGTTACTTGATATTCCTAACGAAAACCCGCTCGATGCCGCCCAACGCGAATTAGCTGAGGAAGCAGGTGTTCGGGCTGACCGATGGGACACATTGGTTGATTTCTACAACTCACCCGGTGGTTCCAGTGAAGCTATCCGAATTTACCTGGCACGCGAGATCGCTGAACTCTCCGATGGGCGAGTCGTCACGGGGGAGGCCGAAGAGATAGACCTTCCATGCGTCTGGATTCCACTCGAGCGGGCCGTGGAATTGGTATTGGGTGGCGATTTGGGCAATCCCACCGCTGTAGTTGGCATTTTGGCCGCATGGGCTTGGCGCTCGGATTCGCGTCGAGTACTGCGTGGGGCTGATGCGCCCTGGACTGCGCGGGAGGGCCTGAAATCAATTGGCAGGATTCCACCCGTGTAGATTCATGTAAACGGTCGAAATTATGAGAAAGAGGCAACTGTGCGCGTTGGGATCCCCAAGGAAATCAAGAACCACGAGTACCGGGTAGCAATCACTCCGGCCGGCGTACACGAACTTGTGACCCACGGCCACGAAGTCATCATCGAGGTTGGTGCCGGAATCGGTTCGTCAATCCCCGACACGGCTTACATCAAAGCTGGAGCGGTCATTCTTGACACCGCAGATGCAGTGTGGGAAACCGCAGACATGATCCTCAAAGTCAAAGAGCCCATCGCACCCGAGTATCACCGCATGCGCGAAGGCCAAGTCATCTTTACTTATCTCCACCTTGCAGCATCAAGGGAATGTACGGACGCACTCATAGCATCAGGAGCAACCGCAATCGCCTATGAAACCGTCGAACTTGCCGACGGATCACTACCACTGCTGGCGCCCATGTCGGAGGTTGCTGGACGGCTCGCGCCTCAGGTAGGTGCCCACTCGCTGATGCGCGCACACGGTGGTCGCGGAGTCCTGATGGGTGGTGTCTCAGGGGTTTATGCAGCCAAGGTCGTTGTTCTGGGAGCAGGTGTTGCGGGCATGAATGCAGCCGCAATTGCCCTCGGCATGCAAGCCCAGGTTCTGCTCCTGGACAAAAACATTGCTCGCTTGCGTCAAGTCGACGCCATTTACCAAGGTCAGATGCAGACAGTTGCCTCAAATGCTTTTGAGATTGAGCAAGCGGTCCTCAATGCCGACATGGTTATCGGTGCTGTACTCGTACCTGGAACCAAAGCACCAAAGTTGGTTTCTAATGAATTGGTGTCACGCATGAAACCAGGTTCAGTTTTGGTTGATATCGCGATTGATCAAGGGGGTTGCTTCGAGGATTCCCGTCCAACTACACATGCGGAACCCACCTATGAGGTGCACAACTCGGTCTTCTACTGCGTGGCCAACATGCCGGGCGCCGTGCCCCACACCTCAACCTATGCGTTAACGAATGTAACCCTGCCATATGCGGTGGCCCTCGCTGACAAGGGTTGGAAGCGGGCCTTGATTGAGGATCCAGCCTTGGCATTGGGCTTAAACGTCCAAAACCACAAGGTCACCTACGCAGCGGTTGCCGAATCGTTCGACTACCCAATCGTCAATATCGCTGAGGTACTCGCCTGAACGTAGAGCGGGCGATACGCGGGTACCTCGATCATGTCAGTATTGAGCGAGGGCTTTCCGCCAACACTGTCAGCGCCTACACGCGTGATTTGGGTCGCTATCAGAATTGGTGTAATGAGCACGACCTCATAACGCTGGATGACATTGACGCTAACGCGGTAAGTGATTTCGCATCTTCGCTTTTCCCGAGCCTGAGTGCCGCAAGCGCAGCCAGAACAGTGGTCTCCGTTCGAGGTTTCCACAAGTTTTGTGTATTGGAAGACTGGACCGTGTCAAATCCGGCAGTTGATGTTCACCCCGTTTCCATACCGCGCCGGCTACCAAAAGCCATGCCGTATGAGTCGGTTCTGCTTCTCATCGAAGGAACTGATGTGAGTGATCTTCCACATCGTGATAGGGCAATAATGGAATTGCTTTACGGCACAGGAATGCGCATCTCGGAGTTAACCAATTTAAGTATTGATGACATTGATCCTGACTCCGGAACCGTCATCGTTACAGGAAAGGGAAATAAGCAGCGGCTGATCCCTGTTGGCACCTATGCGATTGAGGCCATCAAAAAATACGTTGAAGGGGAACGATACGAATTGGTGGGCAAAGGGTCGGGGAGTCACAAACTCTTCCTCAACCGACGAGGAAAACCAATCTCTCGTCAAAGTGCTTGGGAGTGCGTTAGCCAAGCCGCCCTACGAGCAGGCATCCCGGGCGTTAGTCCACATAGCCTTCGACATAGTTACGCCACTCACCTACTCGAGCGTGGAGCTGATGTCCGTACGGTCCAGGAACTGCTTGGGCACTCCTCAGTGACTACCACTCAGGTGTACACCCTGGTGAGCGTCGACACTCTTCGAGAGATCTATGCCTCATCGCACCCAAGAGCGAATTGATCTCGGCCGTCACGTTGTTGGGCCCGGTCGGCCATGCCAATCGGGGGAATATTTGTCAGGACACAGTAGGCTGGCGTCCATCATGAGCGAGGAATTTGAAGACACCAAATTGGCAGTTATACCTGAGCCACCCACGCTGGAAAAACACGGCCCAGCCAGGGTGATTTCCATGGTCAACCAGAAAGGTGGCGTTGGTAAAACGACATCGACGGTGTCCCTTGGGGCGGCCTTGGCTGGATATGGTCGAAATGTGCTCCTCGTTGACTTCGATCCACAGGGTGCCCTGTCTGTCGCTTTAGGCATGAATCCGAATGAGATGGATCTCTCGATCTACAACCTACTGACCCAAAATGATTGCCATATCGGCGACGTAATCGTGAATACTCGCGTGCCGGGCCTTGACCTTGTGCCGAGCAACATTGACCTGTCGGCGGCTGAAGTTCAACTGGTGAGCGAGGTCGGCCGCGAGTACTCGCTTCAAAGGGTAATCGCACCCATCATCGATGACTACGACTTCGTTCTCATTGATTGTCAGCCGTCCTTGGGTTTACTCACTCTGAATGCTCTTACCGCAAGCACCGAAGTGATTATTCCGATGGAGTGTGAGTACTTTGCCTTACGCGGCGTGGCCATGCTCAAGGACACGGTCGAGAAGGTCGTAACTCGGCTCAATCCAAACCTTCGAATCGTCGGAGTGCTGCCGACCATGTATGACCCACGCACATTGCACAGTCGCGAAGTTCTTGAGTCAGTGACCGAGGCCTTCGGCGAGATAGTTTTTACAACCACAATCAATCGCACTGTGAAATTCCCTGACTCAGCTGTTGCGGGTGAACCCATAACGACATTTGCACCGAGCAGTGGCGGAGCACAGGCGTACCGCAGGTTGGCGCGCGAGGTGCTTGCCAGGTGAATTGTTAGGTGAGTACTGAAGTCGTCGATGAAAGCATAAATGTAAAAGAAGGTTTCTCTGTACGTGTCGGGGACTTTGAGGGCCCATTTGACCTTTTGCTCTCACTCATTTCCAAACACAAACTTGAAGTAACTGAATTAGCGCTCCATACGGTCACTGACGAGTTCATCTCCCACATTCGAGGACAGGGCGAGCACTGGGACCTCGATGAAACCAGTGGTTTCCTTGTTGTTGCGGCGACACTTCTGGATCTCAAGGCGGCAAGGCTTCTTCCGCGAGGTGAAGTAGAAGACGAAGAGGATTTGGCATTACTCGAAGCTAGGGATCTGTTGTTTGCGAGAATTTTGCAGTATCGAGCTTATAAAGAAATCACCGTGCTGTTTACTCAAATGATGGGAACAGCAAGTAAATCCTTCCCACGCACGGTGGGACTTGAACCACAGTTCGCGGAATTGCTGCCCGAGGTTTTACTAGGGATCGGCCCCGATCAGTTTGCGGCCATGGCCGCATTGGCTCTGGCCCCCAAACCCATCGAAGAAGTTGGTCTTGGGCACATCCATGTGCAGCGGGTGAGCGTTCGGGAGCAGGCGGCAATCATTGTTGAAAGACTTCGGCGGGTGGGAACCACCACATTTCGGGCGCTTACCCAAGACTGCGACACCACGCTTCTCATTGTTGGCCGCTTCCTCGCATTGCTTGAGTTATATCGGGAGCAGGCAGTGCTGTTCGAGCAAATCTCACCACTGGGAGATCTCACTGTTCGGTGGGTCGGACAAGATGATGGTGACATTAATGTAACCGACGAATTTGATGTCGAACGGGACGTTGATGCAGAAACAGAAGCCGAAGATATTGCAATAGAGGAAACAGGAGAAGTCGATGAGTGAGTCAGTCGAAGAAGTCACCGAAGAGGTTTTTGAGGAGGTTCCAGAACTCGGTGCTCCAAGCCTGGGTGCCGCTATAGAAGCGCTCTTACTGCTCACCGATGAGCCCATGCCTGCGATGGAGATAGCTCAAATAACAAAAGAGCCTCTTCCTGAGGTTGAGCAAACACTGAAAGATTTGTCGGCGGAATACACCGAAGCAATGCGTGGGTTTGATTTGCGAGAGGTTGCTGGTGGTTGGCGTTTTTATACTCGCAGCGAGTGCTCTCCGTTAATTGAACGCTGGGTTGTTGACGGGCAGCAGGCAAAATTGACCCAAGCCGCATTGGAGACCCTTTCGGTGATTGCCTACCGCCAGCCGGTCACACGTGGCCGGGTCAGTGCCGTCCGGGGAGTAAATGTGGATGGTGTCATAAAGACCCTTCTTACGCGGGGCCTTATTCAGGAAGCGGGAACCGAAAATGAATCGGGAGCCATTTTTTATAAGACGACATCATTCTTTCTCGAGCGTCTAGGGATCTCTTCACTCGAAGATTTGCCGCCACTTGCAGAACACATCCCTGACCTCGCCGACCTAGACGCGGTGCTGGAGTCGGTTGCATCCGGTGACTGATACCGAAATCAGGCTCCAAAAGGTGCTGGCCGCGGCCGGGATCGGAAGCCGCCGCTCATGTGAAATCCTGATCGATCAGGGCCGCGTTAGCATTAATGGCGAGCCCGTCCGTGAGCAGGGTCGTCGGGTTGACCCTGAAGTTGACATCATTCACGTTGATGGCGAGCGGCTTCAAACTAAGGCCGAGGTCGTGGTGTACGCGTTGAATAAACCAAAAGGCGTGTTGACCACCATGGTTGACGACCAAGGGCGCGCATGTGTTGGCGACTACGTCACCGAACTGGAACAACGAGTTTTCCACGTAGGCAGACTCGATGCCGACACCGAAGGATTGCTCCTCCTCACCAACGACGGTGAGTTGGCAAATCGACTCATTCATCCAAGTTTTGGAGTGGACAAAACCTACATAGCCACGGTTAAAGAACTCACAAACAAGGCACTTGCTGAACTGACGAGTGGTGTTTTATTGGATGATGGAACAGCACAGGCCACCAAAGCTCGGATAATTGATCGAACCAAGAATTCGGTCATGGTGGAGTTGGTCATTCATGAAGGTCGAAATCGAATCGTGCGTCGCATGTTTGACGCAGTCGGATCACCGGTAACCGCCCTTGTCCGCACAAAAATAGGCCCGGTGACATTAGGGCAGCAAAGACCAGGAATTCTCAGGGTGATTAGTGGGTCACAGTTGCGGGCCCTTTACACCGCTGCCGGTTTGTAATCCACCTGATTAGACTCCACCAATGGCGATACGAGCGATTCGAGGTGCTACCTGCCTCACAGCAAATGAAGGCGAAGAGATGAATCAGGCGGTTGCGGAGCTGATTGACCAAATGCTTAATCGCAACAATGTCTCACCGGATGCGGTTATCAACATTTTTCTGACTGGGACACCTGACCTCACTTGCGCATTCCCAGCCGCTGGTATTCGTATTCATGGACTGACCGACGTGCCACTGATGTGTGCTCAGGAGATGGACGTTGATGGAGCATTAGAGCGAGTTGTCCGGATCATGGCGCAAGTAGAAACTGACCAGAATCGCAGCGAAGTAGAGCACGTTTACCTGCGCGGTGCCGAAGTATTGAGGGCGGATCTCGCGAAGTCCCACGACAAGGACACGCATGGCGCCTAGTGTCCACATTATCGGCTGTGGACTTATCGGTGCATCAATCGCTCTGTCCTTGAACAAATGCGGTTACTCCGTGAGTATTGAGGACATCAACGCTGATCATGTTAGCCAAGCGCTACACATGGGGCTGCCTGAAACTGCTGCGGTGAAGCAGTCGCGACCAGAAATCGTTTTTGTGTGTGTTCCACCAAGTGCAGCAGCCAAGACCCTCAATGAAGCCTTCAGCAATTATGGGGAATCGCTGTTGCTTGACGTTAGTTCAGTTCGTAATTCGATCATTGCAGAACTGAATGTTGAGCTCACCCAGAGTGGTCGGGTAATGGGTGCTCATCCGATGGCGGGTCGAGAAGTCGCAGGTCCCGGTGCTGCTCGTGCTGATCTGTTTCAAAATCGAATATGGGTTTTGACACAGGGCAATGCGCAGTCACAGGCGCGAGCGACCGAACTTGTCACCCACATGGGTGGCGTGGTTGTCACTATGAACCCCGAGGATCATGATCGCGCGGTTGCTCTCATCTCACATGTCCCGCAACTCGTCTCAAGCACACTTGCAGCCCAACTATTGGACGCCGATCAAGTGGATCTATCAATTTCAGGCGCTGGGTTAGCCGATGCAATCCGGATTGCTGGATCGGACCCTCAATTATGGGGTGACATTTTGTACGGGAATGCCACGGAGATTTCGCGGGTACTTCGCAGAGTGAGCACTGAACTTGCCGAGTTGTCCACAGCTCTTGAAACCCATGACCGGGAACGGGTGGAAGTCACACTTCGGGCCGGGAATAGAGGAAAACTGCGGATTCCCGGCAAGCATGGAACTGGACAGAATCGATTTGAATCGGTAAATGTCATGATCTCTGATCAGCCAGGTGCACTCGCTGAACTGTTTTCCGGTGTTGGCGCACTCAACATTAACCTCGAGGATGTGCGAATAGAGCACGTTTTGGGTGCTCCAAGCGGAATCGTGCAGCTCTTTGTACCGGTTGGGCAATCAGAAGCCCTCGATCAGGGACTGCAGGACCAGGGTTTTGATACTCGAGGACGGCAATGACATCAAAAACCCTTGCCCTTGACGGTCCCGCAGGAGCAGGAAAGTCATCGGTGAGTAGAGCAGTTGCTCAGCGACTTGGCTGGGTCATGCTCGATACCGGCGCAATGTACCGCGCAATCACCTGGGCTGTGCTTCAAGCCAATATCGATCTCCATGATCGGGCTGCGATTGCGCAGCAGGCGTTGAGCACAACAATCGAAATCACGACGGATCCGGGGTCTTTCAATATCGCTGCAAACGGAGTGGATGTCACCAAGGCAATTCGCTCACTAGAGGTGACAGCCGCCGTCAGTGCGGTAAGTGCGGTGCCTGAAGTGCGCGAGCTCCTTGTCCAACTTCAACGTGAAGCTGTCGCAAATTCTGACTTTGGGATAGTGATTGAGGGACGCGATATCGGCACCGTAGTCCTTCCCGATTCAAGGCTTAAGGTGTTTCTCACCGCGACACCTGAGGCCCGGGCAAAAAGACGCAGCCTCGAGGTAGACCCGTTAGCCGATAACCAGATGATTGCCCAAACCCAAGCGGAATTGTTGAGCCGTGACGAGAAGGATTCCGGTCGTGAGCACTCACCCCTGAAGCCAGCCGTGGACTCACGGATAGTGGATACTAGTGAGCTGAGCCTGGAACAAGTAGTAGATCAGCTGGTTATCTTGGCGCACGAGACATATTCTTGAGTCCACTTTCACAAGCCCTCTGCAGAACTAGGTAGCGCACCTGTGTACTTTGGGGAGTCGTCGCAGTGGCGCGGACCCAAGTGAAATCGAATTAAATGTGAAGGCGAGCGAGCAGCGACATGGATGACAACGAATTCGAACCGGGTGATCCGGCAGATTTTATAGACGATACATCTGATTTTGAGCCGATGGATGAGGATGCCTTACTCGCGGCTGCGCTGATAGCAGTCCGTGAGGAATTTGGTGATTTTGATGCCGATCTAGCCGATCTTGCTTCAACCGCAAACCTTCCCGTCGTGGCAATTGTGGGTCGCCCCAATGTGGGCAAATCAACCCTGGTGAACCGCATGATTGGTCGCCGGGAAGCCGTCGTGGAAGACGTGCCCGGCGTGACGCGCGATCGGGTGAGTTACGAAGCTGAGTGGAATGGCCGAAAGTTCCTAGTGATGGACACTGGCGGTTGGGAGCGCAACACGCGAGGTATTCACGCCCAGATTGCGGCCCAGGCCGAGCGCGCTATTAATGAATCCGATGTCGTCGTGTTCGTTGTTGATGCAATGGTCGGTGCAACCACATCAGATGAATATGTCGTGGAAGTAATTCGTAAATCTGGTAAACCCGCAATCCTCGTTGCCACGAAAGCCGATGATCACAATGCTGAATTAGAAGCGACGGCACTGTGGGGGCTAGGGCTGGGGGAGCCGCATCCTGTTTCGGGCCTGCACGGCCGACGCTCGGGAGACCTGCTCGATGCAATCGTGAAGGTGCTGCCTGAGACAGGTTCGGGTCAAAGCAAGGAAGGCGCGCCCCGAAGGGTGGCGTTGTTGGGCAAGCCAAATGTGGGAAAGTCTTCACTGCTCAATGCACTTGCGGGTTCAAATCGGGTTGTGGTCGACGATGTAGCGGGAACAACGGTTGACCCAGTTGATGAACTGGTCGAAATCAAGGACCGACTGTGGTGGTTTGTTGACACCGCAGGTATTCGGCGTCGGGCGAAGGAAGCTTCCGGTCACGAGTATTACGCAACATTGAGAACACAGGCAGCGCTTGATCGGGCTGAAGTGGCGATTGTCCTCGTTGATGCGTCTGAACCATTGAGCGAACAGGACCAGCGAATAATCACCATGGTGATCGAGTCCGGGCGGGCTCTGGTTATCGCTTTCAACAAGTGGGATCTGACAGATGAGGACCGTCGGGGATACCTAGCAAAGGAGATTGATCGGGATTTAGCGTCAGTCGCTTGGGCTCCTACGGTGAATATCTCGGCCAAGACGAAGCGTCACGTGGAAAAATTAGCGCCGGCGCTCGAATTGGCTTTGGACAACTGGGATTCCCGCATTCCAACCGGCGCACTGAACCGGTTTATCGCTGACTTGACGGCAGCGCACCCCCACCCATTGCGTGGTGGCAAGCAACCGCGCATTCTTTTCGGTACCCAAGTTTCCGCGTCGCCACCAACATTCGCCCTGTTTACTACCGGGTTCCTAGAGGCGGGATATCGCAGATTTATCGAACGGCGGTTGCGCGAGGACTTTGGGTTTGATGGCACTCCCATTCGAATCGTAATGCGTGTCCGTGAAAAGCGGTCTCGTCGCTAGAGGTGTTCAATTGGTTTCGCAATCATGAGATAGGGTTGCGACTCGTGTCGCGGGCTGTGGCGCAGTTTGGTAGCGCGTCCGGCTGGGGGCCGGAAGGCCGCAGGTTCAAGTCCTGTCAGCCCGACAAAGATAGTTCGAATACTGGGGTCTAGACCACAGCCATGATGACAGCGATGATGAGCGAAGCAACGGCGAAGTACCACAACACAACACCGATCGCCGCAATACGAAGAGGTGCCCGGTACTCGCCTGCAGCGATGGTGAATGCACGGTGGTAGATCGTGTGAAAGCCCGTGGCGGCCCTGCGTGCATCACCTGATGGATCGCGTTGGGACCAGTAGCTTCGCTCGCTGGACAAACCCAGCAGCACGAAAACAAGCCCAAATATGAAAAAGGCGATTGCAAAGAACACGACGGTCTCGGTTGCGATACTCACGCATGAACCCTACTGGGCCTAAAGTATGGGGGTGCAGCGACTCGTAGACGTGTTCCCGTCGGTCAGTGCAAGCCAGATTGTTGCCGAGTTGATCCCGCCGCAGCAGTTTGCTGATTCAAGTTTTGTGAACTACATCCCCAGCCGTGATGAACCGACCCAAGTTGCTGCTCGAGAAGGCGTCGAGGCGTTCGCGCAACGAGCGGGAACGCCGGCTCCCAAAGGATTCTTTAAAAAAAGTAAGGCTCCTGAAGGTTGCCCCGGGGTCTACCTTGATGGAGGGTTCGGCGTCGGAAAAACTCACTTGCTAGCCGCCCTCTGGCATGCGGCACCTCAGCCCAAATCTTTCGGCACTTTCGTTGAATACACGAATGTAATCGGGTTGCTCGGATTTCGAAATGCTGTCGAGCAATTCGCCAATCGTCAACTCGTGTGTATTGACGAATTTGAACTGGATGACCCGGGGGATACGGTTCTTATGTCAACATTTCTCAACGAACTTGTAGATCGCGGAGTTAACGTCGCCGCGACTTCCAATACGCTACCAGACCGTTTGGGTGAAGAACGTTTTGCAGCGGACAATTTTCTGCGCGAAATTCAAGGATTGTCGGCTCACTTCGACGTGATCCGGATCGAGGGCCCCGATTACCGTCAGCGGAACTTGGATCTGAACCAGAAGATATTCACACACGCCGAAGTCGAGAGAATCTGTGCAGCGACTAATCATGCTGCGATGGACGAATGGCAGGACCTTCTGGACCACCTGTCCAAGGTTCATCCTGCCCAATACGGACCCATGGTGGAAAACTTATCTTTGCTAGGGTTGCAAAACGTGAATGTGGTTCGAAATGAGAACCAAGCCCTGCGAGTAGTGAGTCTGGTTGATCGGCTGTATGACCGTTCAGTGCCAATAGTGAACAGCGGGGTGGATATTACGGGCATTTTTACCGACTCAATGCTCACCGGTGGCTACCGAAAAAAATACTTTCGAGCGCTTTCCCGGCTCGCCGCGCTTGCCCAATTGGGCGCACTAATGGTTGAGTAGGTCCATGGAAATTTCCGGTCTCATCAGTGGCCTCTTTGTCGGAATAGTTATCGGACTCATTGCTCGAATCTTGGTGCCCAGTATGCAGCCCATCGGATGCTTCGTCACTGTTCTTATTGGCGTCGTCGGTGGGGCAGGAGGGGCGTTGATCGGCAATGCGGCGCAATGGGGTTTCTGGCTCACCTTCGGAACCCAAATCCTGATCGCGACCATTCTTGTTGCAGTCGTGGCGGCTGCCTTTAAGAGGGGAACTTAATCGCCGGGTATTGGCCGTTAATTCTCAGTGGAAGCGAGGGCATCAGTAAATGTTGCTCACTGACGACAACCTTCGCGAGTTGTTGGCTGGCGGCAGGGTCATTGAGTAAGTCTTCTGGCATGGCGAGGAGATCTGCTGGGACGTCGGCAAGCCGCAAGACCTTAACAAGTTCGGCACTGGAATAGTTCGCAAAGGCCAGCGAGATAATTTCCTTCAACTCATATTGGTGAACAACTCGAGAGCTATTGGTTGCAAATCGAGGGTCGGCTAATAGGTCTGGTAAACCAATACTGCTGACAAGCCGGGTGAATACGGCATCGCCACCAACACCGATCATGATCTGGCCATCGCGTGTTGGAAACAAGCCATATGGGGAAAAGGCGGGATGACCGGTTCCCGCCCGAGTAGACGCTTCCCCGGTGAATTGATGGGCGAGCAGGTGATAGGCGCTCCAGTTCACCCCTGTCTCAAACAGTGACGTGGAAATACTTGATCCAAGTCCTGTGATTGACTTCTGATAAAGGGCGGCGAGCACGCCAATTGCCAGCCACATTCCCGAACCCATGTCCAGGATCGAAACTCCAGCACGCGCCGGTTCAGTTCCACCAGTAACTCCGATAATTCCCGTTCGGGCCTGGACTACTCCGTCGTACCCGGGCTGGTCCAATTCATCGGGATGCGGTCCGTAGGCGTTGAGAAAAGCGGTCACCAATCCTGGGAAAGTCGACGATAGGGCAACCGCATCTAATCCAAGGTCTGCGAGCTTGTGCGGTCTTAGGTTGCTCACCAGAACATCAGCCGTGGCGAGCATCTCGAATAGATTTTCCCGATCTATTTGAAGCCGCAAGTCCAATGTGACAAATGTTTTATTGCGATTCACCACATAGAAATATGCCGAGACGTCATCTTTCGTCGGTGACATCCGACGACTGTCATCACCTGCAGGCGGTTCAATATGGATTACTTCTGCGCCTAAATCAGCCAGAATTGCAGCACTGAAAGGCGCGGCGATATTGGATGAAAGATCCACAACCACAACTCCCGCAAGTGGCAGGGGTTGTTCATGGGTTGGCACGTTCACAGAGTACTGGAAATCAACTCACGTTCATCAGGACCGTGTAAGACTTTCGCCATGGAACACTTTGCTATGTTGGAGGAAATCCAACGAAATGGTGGAGTAGCTCAAATTGAGTACGCCAGTGAACTGCTCACGCGAATGTCGGACAATCCTCAGGACTCTCGTCTGTATGAAGAGGCACATTCGCTCTATGACGCTTATGTGAATGATCCATATTTAACGAGGAATCAGGACTGAACTGGCCGTCTGCTTACAGCAAGAAAGTGGGCGATACAGGAATCGAACCTGTGACCTCTTCCATGTCAAGGAAGCGCGCTAACCCCTGCGCCAATCGCCCGTTGTAGAACTCAATTCAGTTGTAGTGTTGCAGGTAAGAGGTGGAGACGGGATTTGAACCCGTGTACACGGCTTTGCAGGCCGTTGCCTCGCCTCTCGGCCACTCCACCAGATGGGTTTGTGATATTCGCGAACCCTTCGAGCGGACGACGGGATTCGAACCCGCGACCCTCACCTTGGCAAGGTGATGCGCTACCAGCTGCGCTACGTCCGCACACTCACGGGCGTGTGCCCATCAAGCGAGAGCCAACACTATCTGACCACGAATCACAGGCCCAAAGCGGAGGTCTTTAGAGGACCCGGGCAGGCTATAACCATGATCGAGTCAAGTTCCCCGGGGTTCGGCGCAACCGCGATACCAATGGCTCGATTCGGCGCTGAATACGGATATGACTTAGCAGAGTTGAGTAACGACATTGAATCGGTCCAACGGGGTGGTCGCTGGGCAGTAATGATCCCTTTCTTCGGAGACCCTGTATTCGCGCGCTTTGCATCTTGGGAGAGTGCCCCCCGGGAGTCAACCATTGGATTTTGGCTGGGAGTTGATAGCTCAACGTGGACCACCTCGATGGATCGAGAAACATATGAGCGGGCCGTTGAAACCACTCGAAGCGCCATCTCAAAAGGTGATGTCTATCAAGTTAATATTTGTCGGATTAGATCTAATGGGTGTGCCCCCGATTCGGACATCATGGCTTTGGACGCGCTACTCGCCGAAGGGAATTCTGCGCCCTACGCGGGAGCGTTGCGCATTCCTGAGATCGGAATTCACATTGCTTGCGCGAGCCCAGAACTCTATCTCTCGAGAGAGGGCTCACGGTTGGTTTCAAAGCCAATTAAAGGAACGGCGCCCAGGGCCGTTGACCTATTAGAGAAGGACCGCGCGGAAAACATCATGATCGTTGATTTAGTTCGAAATGATTTATCACGTTGCTGCGATGTTGGAAGCGTGAAGGCTGTGGATCTACTCGAAGTACAACAGCATCCCGGACTAGTGCACCTTGTTTCGACGGTGCAGGGTGAAATATCTCAGCACGTCGGGTGGTCAAATATTATTGAGGCGACTTTTCCACCCGGCTCAATTGCTGGTGCCCCGAAAATCGCGGCCCTTGACATTATTGATTCACTTGAACCTGAGAATCGAGGTCCTTACTGCGGGGCATTTGGGTGGATTGACGTGGACAATCACACTGCACAGTTGGCAGTTGCCATTAGGACTTTTTGGGTGGACGGTGGCCTCCTCAAATTTGGAACAGGCGCGGGAATCACGTGGGGTTCTGATCCAGGTGCGGAATGGGAGGAAACGCAATTGAAGGCGCGGCATCTCTCGAGTATTGCTGAGAGAAGTTGGAATCATTCATGAAGTCCATTACATTCCGAAGTGGAAATTGGGAAGAGCACGCATCTCTCGAGCCCACCCATGAAGTTTTGACGGGCCAAGGGGTGTTTGAGACGATTTTGGTTAAAGAGAAGACACCACAATTTCTTGATCTACACCTTGAACGACTCAGACACTCAAGTGAGATTCTGGCTATTGGCACATCCGATTCTGAAGTGATCACAGGCGGAATTAAGCAACTGCTGAAATCGCACCATGACGCACTCGGTCGCTTGCGAATCACGCTCTACCGAGGAGTCCCCTCACCTCAATTAATGTTGTCGTTGGTCGATATAGAACTATCGGCGGCACACGTCAGTGTAAACATCTCACCGTGGACTCGAAATGAGAATTCGGCAATTGTCGGTGTGAAGTCCGCGTCTTATGATGAAAATGTGGTCGCACTTAATCGGGCGAAAGTGACCGGCTTCGCTGAGACACTTTTCTTTAACAACGCTGGAGAACTTGCCGAGGCGGCAACAAGCAACATTGTGATTGTTGTAGATGGGGAGGCGATTACACCACCGTTGAATTCAGGGTGTTTGCCAGGTATCACTCGTCAAGTGCTCCTTGAACTGGGCGTGATGAGAGAGGTCTCGATTGACGCAGAGACTCTGGGGAGAGCGAACGCTGCCGCTTTACTCTCCAGTATCCGCGGAGTGCAGCCGATCTTTCGCGTTGGCGAACGTCAACTGAACTCACTTGATGAAGTATTGCAACATCTCACCGAGGTCTATGCAGCTCGAACTGATCAGGACAAAGAAAACTGGGCGAAACTCCAGTAGGAGCTTCGCCCAGTTGACTTGGGTGAGTGTGTTTAACGACCCGTGTAGTTGCGGGCTGTTTGGAATGGCAGCCACTGGCCGTTAACCCCGGGAGCATTTCCAATCACGGTGCAGGTTCCCTTGTTCTTAATTCTCAAGGTAACCGCTCCGGTGCTTGGGTAAAGAAGGGCACAATGCTTTTTGCCACCCTTTTTGATTACCCAATTGATGTTTTGTCCTGCGTTGGTATCAGTTGCATTAGGTGACTCCAGTACCAAGGCTCGACCAGCTTTGTACGAACCCGAAGGAGGAGCTGCGATATTAGCCGTTTGAGTTCCCGGTACGAGATTTATGTTATAGGTGTAAGTCACACCCGAGTACCCATTGCCACCGGGCGATACCGCTTTCATGACACAGTTGCCAGATCCTGAGTTCACCGAAAGTCTCAATCCGGATACCTGGCATGGGCCATTCTCACTCAGAGTTACAGGTGCACCGGATAGCGTGCTTGCCTGGAAGGCGAAATTGGATCCGTTGCCCATGTTGTAACTGCCACCATTTGACCAGTTGCCCCAACCTGGCTGTACGAGAGTGATGACATCCGTTAACGTCGAGCCGCCTACTGTAACGACATCTGTGGTTGAACCGGATCCACCGTTATTTGTCGTGTAACTCGCACCAAGTGTCACAGTGCCAGGAGTTGTCGGCGTCCAAGGGAACGTAGCTCGTCCGTTCACTAGGGGAATCGATGCACTGATCCAAGCGCCATTGACATTGAAGCCCACAGAGCCTTGGGTACTTGCTGGGTAAACGGTAGCAACCAAAGTAACCGGCGCACCCACACTCAAATTGGGCGGTGCTGTGAGTGAAATCGTATTACCCGAGGGTGTTGCGATCACCGCATCTTGTACGGATGTTGAAGCCGATGCTTGGCTTCCCGCCGCAGGAACATAGGTTGCAACGAAGAGGAAGGTTCCTGCAGTTGTTGGTGTCCAGCGATAGTAGGCGAATGACTGTCCGGCACCTGGTCCAGCAGTGAGATTCATGAGGGCGTATTGAGCGCCGCTTGAATCGGTCAAACGAACTTGACCGGCCGGGGTGTACTGACTACCCCCACCACTTGTCACGTTGATGTTGATCGTTGTTGATTGACCAATTGTTGCAGTATTTGGGGCGCTGATGGTGGTTGTAGTCGAAACAGCACCACCAACTACTAAGGGGACAGAATTCGAGATGAAAGATTGTGTGCTCACATTCCACACCGAGAGCGAAAGTGTCGCGGCTGTAGCGGGTGTTATGAAACTAAAGTTCACACTGGAGTACCCAACTCCTGTCGTGACGGTTGACCAAACCTGTCCGGTGTTGTCCTGGAGTTGGAGCTGACCCTCTGGCGGTAAAGTAAATACGAAGGTTACGGACTGCGAGATATTGGCGGTTGAAGGACCGCTGAGTGTTGTGTCAGCGTGAACTGCGGGGCTTGCAATCGCAATAGCTCCAGTTATCAGGGTCAAACTGGCCAGCACTCCTATGGTGCGGCGCAGTCGGTGGGAAATGCTCATGTATGTGCTCCTTTGGGTGTGTTGAAAACACGGGTGGTGAATTTCTCAATGCTAACAACGGTAGACCCAAAGTCCGGGGAAGACCTGCATTCACACCCTCAATAAGTGGGGATTCTTGCTGATGTGCGGCCAAAAGCCCTGCAGCGTTCCCAAGTAGTACGGTTAGGCGCAGTTTCGGGCGATTGGCTCAGTGGTAGAGCACTCGCTTCACACGCGAGGGGTCACTGGTTCGAACCCAGTATCGCCCACCGGAACCGTACAAGTTTTACTGATTACGTTGAAGGAGCCCCGTGCAGGTCACAGTTGTTGAAGGAACCGATTCGCGAATCGGCGATCTTCCGGCTGGCGCTAGCGCAGCCGAGTTGTTTCCTAGCCAAAGCGGCATGGTGGCTGCTGTTGTAAACGGCGTGACCGTTGATCTCCTGGCGCCCTTACAGGAGGGTGACACGGTATCTGGAGTTCACATTGAAAGCCCTGAGGGCTTGGCGATTTTGCGCCATTCCGCCGCACACGTAGCCGCACAGGCCACCCAGAAAATCTTCCCTGCTGCCAAGCTGGGTATTGGCCCGCCAATCACAGACGGTTTCTATTATGAATTTGATGTGCCCGAGCCCTTTAAGCCGGAGGATCTTGAGGCGATTGAAAAAGAGATGGTGAGCATCATCAAATCCCGACAGCGTTTTAGCCGGCGAGTTGTGTCACGCGATGAAGCCGTAGTTGAACTTGCTGGTGAGCCGTTCAAGTTGCGTTTGATCGGATCGGACACGGGTGCGCAAGTTCTCGACCCCGATGTAATGGAAGTAGGGGGAGCGGAACTCACCATCTATGACAACGTTGACGCAAAAACGGGTGAGACCTGTTGGAGTGATTTGTGCCGAGGACCTCACGTACCTGATACTTCTTATATTCCGCAAAATGCAATTAAGGTCATGCGATCCTCTGCTGCGTACTGGTTGGGGGATCAAAAGCAGGAATCCATGCAGAGGCTTTATGGAACTGCCTGGCCAAGTAAAGAAGGACTGCGAAATTATTTAGAGTTTTTATCCGAAGCCGAAAAGCGCGACCACCGCAAACTTGGTTCCGAATTGGATTTGTTTTCATTCCCCGAAGAGGTCGGATCCGGGCTCGCTGTTTTCCATCCGAAAGGTGGAATCGTTCGTCGAGTCATGGAGGATTATTCCCGTCGGCGGCACGAAGAAGCAGGCTACGAATTTGTTAACACGCCTCACATCACCAAAGGTGCCTTATTCGAGAAATCAGGTCACCTGGACTGGTACTCGGACGGCATGTATCCACCGATGCACCTAGACGCGGAGTATCACCCCGATGGTCAGGTAAAGCGTCAAGGTGCTGACTACTACCTCAAGCCGATGAACTGCCCGATGCATAACCTAATTTTCTCGGCACGTGGACGCTCGTACCGAGAACTTCCATTGCGCCTCTTTGAGTTTGGAACTGTCTATCGGTATGAGAAATCAGGCGTCGTTCATGGCTTGACCCGCGCTCGAGGTTTCACCCAAGACGACGCCCATATTTATTGCACTCTGGAGCAACTGCCGGGAGAGCTGAATTCCCTGCTTGATTTTGTTCTGGGTTTGCTACGTGATTACGGTCTCTCGGACTTTTATCTCGAGTTGTCGACCAAGAACCCGGAAAAGTGTGTAGGCACCGATGAAGAATGGGAAGTAGCAACAGAGTTTCTTCGGTTGGCTGCCGAGAAACAAAACCTAGAATTGATACTCGACGAAGGTGGCGCTGCCTTTTATGGTCCGAAGATATCGGTTCAAGCCAAAGACGCCATTGGTCGAACCTGGCAAATGTCCACTATCCAGGTGGACTTTCAATTGCCACAGAGATTTGACCTGGAGTATCAAGGCTCCGACGGAACAAAACAGCGACCGATCATGGTGCACCGTGCACTATTCGGATCTATTGAGCGCTTTTTTGCCGTCTTGCTTGAGCATTACGCAGGTGCGTTCCCCCCGTGGCTGGCCCCCGTACAGGTTGTAGGAATTCCCATTTCTGATGCACATGCTGATTACCTCGAGGGGATCGCTGAGCAAATGCGTTCGCACGGGATCCGAATCGAAGTTGATTCATCCGATGACCGCATGCAGAAAAAGATTCGCAATGCTCAAAAACAGAAGGTGCCTTTCATGTTGATCGCTGGCGATGAGGATGTTGCCGCTGGTGCGGTGTCATTTCGGTACCGTGATGGAACTCAAAAAAATGGCGTTGCTATCGCCGACGCCATTGACGAGATTGTCTCGGCGATCGCCAATCGCGTGCAGGTCTGAAGTGACACAGTCCTGGGATCGGATTTACACGCCGCACCGGTTGGAGTATTTGCGCGGTGGTAACAACCCCGATGCCTGTCCATTTTGCGTCGCGCCAGAACTCGATGGATCTGGTGAACTGGATCTGATTGCTCACCGAGGCGAAGTGGCCTATGTGGTTCTCAATCTCTACCCGTACAACGCAGGGCACTTGTTAATTTGCCCATATCGGCATGTAGCGGATTACACAGATTTGACCGATGCCGAGCGCGGTGAAATCGCCGTGCTCACTCAAGAAGCGATGGAAACTCTACGTGCTATTTCTGGTGCACAGGGTTTTAATCTAGGGATGAACCAAGGCTCAATCTCGGGCGCGGGAATTGCCGGCCACCTTCATCAACATGTTGTTCCACGCTGGGGAGGGGATGCAAACTTTATGCCGATCATTGGTGAGACAAAGGTACTTCCCCAGCTTCTTACTCAAACGCGTGATTTATTGTTAGAGGATTGGATTTCGCGGAGCTGATCGTGCTGCCCGGGGGAATGTCTTGATCGGCCGAAATCTCAACTATTTCGCCAGCGAATGACGCCGCCTTTTTCGCTCCGCTAAGCGAGGTAATCTGGTTGATCTCAATCTTCACGCTGTCGGCAAAATAAGTACCAACGTTGAGTTCGCCTTGCCAAATACGTATTCGACCGCGTCCTATCGCCGAGGCGAGAAATTCGTGGCTGCGATCAGGTGTCGGCGTCCACGCATCACAATGTAATGAACATGCGAACTTGGCAAGTTCGCTCATACCAATTGAATCAGCGATCGCAAAAACGGGAATAATCTCACGGCGAGCGGTTGCACTGAGGAGTTGTTCACGCAACTGCTCGGCAGACTCAAAACCATCCTCAAGAACTGAATGAATGAGTTTCTCGTCGATGCTGGTGACAACTACAGCATCGGTGAGTGCCTCGAGGTGTGCTTCGATCAAGTCGAAGTGTGCTTCTTCAAGTTCATGTTGAATCGACTCACCCCCCGGCCTCGAAATCCTTATCTCTAATTCGACTAGGTCGAGAATTCCACCTACATCGGGCTCATCATTTGCTTGTGACTCCGCAAGTACGGGTAGCGTAAGAGCAACTGCATGATGCTGCTGATCCATCACACGCGAAATAACTGCGAGAGTTTCGTCAAAGTTTGATCGCGGGGAAGCCAGCCCGGTTACTGCAACCAATAGCGGATGGAGTTGTGAGACCTCCTGCGCTAATTTGATTGTTTCGCCATCAAGGCCTATCGAACTGTCGACGACCAGTAACGCAACATCGGCGCCCCAAGCCAAATAGGAACCGAGCTGGACTGGATCGAATAGCTCGGGTTCTGCGGCGATGGCGGTGAGTGTGGATATTTTCCCGAAAGTGATTGCCGGGTTAGCCTCATTGTTGCCGAAGTGATCCTGGGCAACAAAACTCTGGTGGTGGCTTATCTGTTGGGCCACTGCTCTGGCGAGATCTGAATCAGTCGCCAGCACTGCGATTGATGCATGAATTGGCACGGTCGGACGGTAGCATCATGTCAATGTTGAACAATCCCACAGCACGCCGAGCGGTGAGCGGACTGGTAGATCCGCCTGCAAGGTTGCTTTTACGTCTACGCGTTTCACCCGATGCAGTTACCCTCGTGGGCACGCTCGGGGCTGTCTCCTGTGCGATTCTGTTCATCGCACGTGGAAGCTTCGTGGTGGGGGTTCTAGGAGTGATTGTTTTCGCAGCCGCAGACCTACTCGACGGAACCATGGCCCGGATCAAGGGAACGAGCGGGCCTTGGGGCAACTTTTTGGATGCGTCATTAGACCGAGTCGCAGACGGAGCCATTTTTGGATCAGTTGCTTTTTGGGCAGCGAGTAACGATCAAATGTGGCTCACCGCGGGAGCGTTGATCGCACTTATTGCGGGCCAGGTCACGAGTTACACAAAAGCCCGGGCTGAAGCAGTGGGCGCCGATGCAAACGTGGGAATTGTTGAAAGGGCTGAGCGCCTCATGGCGATCTTAGCTGCTCTCTTTCTTGCCGGTCTAGGAGTTCCATGGGTCTTGGACATTGTTGTGTGGGCTTTGGCCGTACTGGGTCTAGCCACAGTGATTCAACGAGTCATCCACGTTCGTAAGCAACTCAAGTCACGCTCTGAAAACCCGTAGTGATTCTTGATGACCAGTAAATTGGATGTCGCTGATTCAGTTACGAATTGGGCGTACGGCGCAGGTTGGGCGGCGACAAAGCGACTACCTGAGGGCGCTGCTCAGCGAATGTTTCAAGTAGCGGCCGATGTTCTGTGGCGGCAGGATGCCGGGGGTGTTGATCAACTTTCCAAGAACCTTGCGCGGGTCTGCCCGGACCTTGACTCACCAGAATTGAAGGACCTCACCCGAAAAGGAATGCGAAGTTACATGCGCTACTGGTGCGAGGCATTTCGACTACCCACAATGTCTCCCGAGTACTTTTCGACCCAATTTCAATTGCGCGGGGTGGAGTTGCTCGATCAAGGGATGGAAGAGGGAAAAGGTGTTTTGATGATTCCCGGACACATGGCCAACTGGGATCTGGCCGGAGCTTGGGCGGCTCAAAGGTATGGTCGCGTCACTACCGTTGCCGAACGCCTTAAGCCAGAAAAACTCTTTGATCAGTTCCTGCAATACCGCGAATCACTCGGTATGGAAGTGTTGCCCTTGGGTGATTCTGAGGTGATGCGCAATCTCATTGAAAGATTGAAATCAGGTGGACTCGTTGCGCTATTAGGTGACCGCGACATATCGGGCCGAGGAATTGCGGTTGATTTCTTTGGGGAGCAGGCAGGTTTTCCTGCTGGGCCGGCAACTTTGGCGCTTCTCACAGGCGCTCCGTTGTACCCCGTCACAATGCATTTTGAAGGCCCCATTGCGGTCGGAGTAGTACATGATCGAGTTGAAATACCTGAATCGCTTCCTAAAGGTGAACGTGTGGCCCACATGACCCAACAGATTGCTCGAGCTTTTGAGATTGGCATTGCCGAGCACCCAGAGGATTGGCACATGATGCAGAAGGTATGGATTGCGGATCGGAAGCCACGTTGAGCATCAGACGAATTGGAATCGTATGTCCATATTCATGGGATGTGCCTGGGGGAGTCCGTAGCCATGTGGCCGATCTTGCATTGACACTGCAAAGCAAGGGCTATGAAGTGAGCGTTCTAGCACCGGTCGAGGACCCCGATACGTTGCCCGACTACGTATTCGACGGTGGTCGCCCTATCGCTGTCTCATATAACGGCGCTGTCGCAAGATTGAGTTTTGGTGTTCGGGCAACAAGACGTGTTCGTCAATGGATTCGTGAAGGCAATTTTGACATCGTGCATATTCACGAGCCCGTCGCCCCAAGTTCTTCGCTATTGACATGCTGGGCAGCGAGAGGTCCCTTGGTAGCAACATGGCATTCCTCCAATGAACGATCTCGCATTCTCTCCGCGGGTTATTACGTTGCCCAGACAGCAATGGAGAAAATCCGCGGGCGGATTGCGGTGAGTGAAGCGGCCCGAGAAACCCTTGTGCGCCATATTGGCGGGGATGCCGTATTGATTCCCAATGGAGTTCGCGTGGCCGAATTTCGGGATCAAGAAAGCGTGACGGTTGAGGGCACCCAAAAGATCTTGTTTCTGGGACGGATCGACGAGCCGCGCAAAGGACTTGAAGTGCTCCTACGAGCTATTCCACAAGTATTTTCGACGCTCGACCGTTGCGAATTGATCGTAGCCGGGCCCGGTGATCCAGCCGAGTTCCTAGAGTTTATTGACCCAAGTTGGGGTGATCGCGTGAAGTTTGTCGGCATCATTTCTGATGAAGAAAAACGACGAACCTTGAACCAAGCGGATCTGTATGTCGCTCCGCACATTGGCGGTGAGTCATTTGGAATCGTGCTGGCAGAGGCCATGGCGGCAGGAACGGCCGTCGTTGCATCTGATCTGCCGGCATTTAATCGAGTGTTGCAATCGGGCAAGGCCGGAAGAATCTTCCCGGTTGGTGACTCAGAAACGTTGGGAATGTCAATCATTGAGTTGTTGACTGATGTAGATCAGCGTCAGGCGCTAGTCGACGCCGGAAACATTCGAGTGATGGACTTTGATTGGGATCATGTTGTGCAAGATGTCATTGCTGTCTATGAAGCTGTACACACCGAAGGTGAAAAAGTGGAAGAGGATTTGCGGGGGCAGGTTGTCGGTAGGTTTGCTGGCAGATCAATTCGATTAAGCGAGGAGTAATCGTGGCTTTATGGATTTTCTTATCCGTGGTCTTCGTTCTGCTCGGTGCCTTTTTTATTCTCTACCTAGGGATGACAGCCGGAAGAATTGACCGCCTGCATCGTCGAATCGACATCGCGATGATTTCATTGGACTCCCATCTATTGCGTCGCTCCGGGGTGCTGCTGGAACTCGCATCAAGTGGTTTCTTGGATCCTGCTTCATCGGTCTTGATTTCTGAATCAGCTCACGCAGCACGTTTATCTACAGATCTGTCATCAACCCAACGTGATCGCGCAGAGTCTGACCTTACTTCGGCTCTAAACGCCGTTCTTGACACCGAGGAAATTGAGCTCATCCAGGGTGAAGTTGGAGGCCCTGAGATCCTTGAAGAATGTTTCGCTGCCTCCCGCAGGGTTGAACTTTCACGAAGATTTCTTAATGATGCAGTTCGGGCTTGCGTGCAATTGCGGCAGCAGCGTTCCGCCCGATGGTTTCACCTTGCCGGGCATACTCCACTCCCTCAAACACGAGAGATATATGACCATCTCGAGATTTCGGTCCGCGGATAGATTGCCGGTTCCGCAGCTGGGCCGGTATGGGTGGAAATGCTGTGGAGGGAGTCTTCCCCTATCATGGGGCATCTCATGAGGCGAGTCGCCCCACGATGGTCAATTTTTAAGGATGGCAAGTATGTCTAGTGAAATCAGCACCGGCACTAGCCGCGTAAAGCGTGGAATGGCCGAAATGCTCAAGGGTGGCGTGATCATGGATGTGGTCAACGTTGATCAAGCAAAAATAGCTGAAGACGCAGGGGCCGTAGCAGTAATGGCACTTGAGCGGGTTCCCGCGGACATTCGCGCCGAAGGTGGCGTAAGTCGTATGTCAGATCCAGACATGATTGATGCCATTAAGGCAGCCGTGAGCATTCCGGTTATGGCTAAGGTTCGAATAGGTCATTTCGCAGAAGCTCAAGTTTTGGAATCGCTCGGGGTTGACTACATTGACGAATCCGAGGTCTTATCACCCGCGGATTACGCAAATCACATTGATAAGTGGAAGTTCACTGTGCCATTCGTGTGCGGGGCAACCAACCTAGGTGAAGCACTGCGTCGACTGACCGAAGGTGCCGCGATGATTCGCTCTAAGGGCGAGGCCGGCACCGGTGATGTCTCAAACGCTGTCACTCACATGCGCAAGATTCGATCCGAGGTTTTACGGCTCTCATCAATGGCACCCGACGAACTCTTTGTCGCAGCAAAGGAATTACAGGCGCCATACGATCTTGTGGTTGAAGTAGCTCGAACGGGTTCGCTCCCAACAGTTCTCTTCACTGCTGGTGGCATTGCGACACCAGCCGACGCCGCACTCATGATGCAGTTGGGAGCTGACGGTGTTTTTGTTGGCAGCGGAATTTTCAAATCTGGCAACCCGGCCGAGCGCGCGAATGCGGTAGTGCAGGCAACAATGCACTACGACAATCCCGATGTTGTGGCGAAGGTCAGTCGCGGATTGGGTGAGGCAATGGTGGGCATCAACGTTGCGGATATTCCAGTTCATCACCGTCTTGAAGATCGTGGCTGGTAGGTCTTAGTGCAGCCGGTTCCCACAATTGGGGTGCTGGCCATTCAGGGTGGAGTTCGCGAGCATCTACGGGCCCTTGAGGCATCGGGGGTTAACTCCACTGCGGTGAAAACGCGTGAGCAACTCAGTAGGGTCGACGCGCTGGTCATTCCTGGCGGTGAATCCAGCACCATGGACAAGTTGGCGCGCACCTTCGAGTTGATGGAGCCACTGCGGGAAGCACGCGCGAGCGGGTTACCGATGTTCGGTTCGTGCGCCGGAATGATCATGTTGGCTGACCGGATTGTCGGCGCTATTGAAGGCCAAGAGTCAATAAGGGGCCTTGACATCTCGGTTGAACGTAACGCATTTGGTTCACAGACCGAGTCCTTTGAGACCGGGATTGTTGTTCGGGGTATTCGGGAGCCAGATCGGGAATTTGAGGGCGTCTTTATCCGAGCCCCGTGGGTGCTTGAGGTGGGAGAGGCCACCGACGTAATTGCAAGGATTAGTTCTGGTCCCCACGAGGGTAGGATTATTGGGGTGCGAAGTGAAACTTTAATGGCAACGTCATTTCACCCTGAATTAACCGCGGATCTTAGGGTCCATGAGTTGTTTGTAGAGATGGTGAGGAATTCATGAGTGGACATTCCAAATGGGCAACGACCAAGCACAAAAAGGCGGTCATTGACGCCCGCCGCGGGAAACTCTTCGCCAAGCTGATTAAAAACATTGAGGTCGCGGCCCGCCAGGGAGGGGGAGACCTCGAAGGCAACCCCACGCTTTTTGACGCGGTTCAAAAGGCACGCAAGAACTCCGTGCCGTTGGACAATATCGAGCGTGCTGTCAAACGTGGGTCTGGCGCAGAAACAGGTGGAGCGGATTGGCAGACCATCATGTACGAAGGCTACGGGCCTGGTGGTGTCGCTGTACTCGTCGAATGCCTCACCGACAATCGCAACCGTGCGGCCTCAGAAGTCCGGGTTGCAATGACGCGTAATGGCGGCTCAATGGCTGATCCTGGCAGTGTTTCATATCTTTTCGGCCGTAAAGGCGTTGTTATTGTTAACAAAACCTCAGAGGGCGAGGAAGTTTCCGAGGATCAAATTCTTGATGCAGTTTTGGAGGTCGGCGCCCAGGAAGTCAACGACCACGGTGAATCGTTTGAAATTGTTTCTGAGGCGACCGACGTGGTGGCGGTGCGCATGGCTTTACAGGGAGCCGGAATCGATTATGAATCTGCAGAGGCCACGTTCATGCCGAGCATGACCGTGCCCATGGATGAAGAGGGTGCAATGCAACTTTTTCGCATGTTGGAAGCTCTCGAAGACAGCGACGATGTCCAAAACGTCTATGCGAACTTTGACGTATCCGATGAAATCATGGATGCGGTCGGATAGACATGGCGACGGATTCTGTTGGCAAGCAACTGAGAGGTTGGGATGCGGCAACCTTTCGAACGGCCAGCGGAGACCCAACAATGCGTTCCACGGTTGTTGCGATGGCAATCTTGGATTCGGCACCTGATTGGAAACGGCTTCGGGCGAGACTTGAGCGACTGACACTTTGTGTGCCTGAGCTCCGGATGCGTCCGCTCTATGGAGCAATCGGTTTTTCTTCCCCACGACTGAGCATTGATCCTGATTTTGATCTCGATTTTCATGCGCGTCGCTATCGGCTTCCCGAAGGCGGCGGCTGGAATGACGTGTTGTCTGATGCCCGCCGAATAAGTTTGGGGGACTTTGATCACAATCGTCCGTTGTGGGAAGCAACGCTCATTGAAGGTCTACCCGATGGTCACAGTGCGTTCATTCTCAAGTTGCATCACTCAATTGCCGACGGCGCCGCAACGGTAATGATCGCGTTAACGCTTTTCGAATTCGGTACGGAAGCCAATCCTGATGAGCCCGAGCCGCCGGCTGCCCCAGTAGGTGTTGATGTCAGTTGGCAGGACCTACTCGTGGCAAATTCTCTGGACAACTTAGTGCGGGTCGCCGACGGCGCGAAAGGACTTTTCGGGACTGCGCTTCGCTTGGCAAAAGCGTCGCTAACGGACCCCGCCCTGGCGTATGAAAAGACCGTGGAAGCGATCGGGTCCATAACCCGAGCGACGACGGTCTATGACGCCCCGCTCTCACCAATATTGACTGCGCGGGGCACCACGTACACATTTGGCACCTTGGAAATGCCATTTGCTGATATTCGCAATGCCGCGAAGTCCCGTGATTTGAGTGTCAATGACGCATTCATGGCTGCCGTGATGACCGGAATGCAGTTATATCACGCTCGGCATGGCAGTAGCGCGGAGTCACTGCGCGTCAATGTCCCGATTTCTTTAAGAGGCGATGCCGGTGACCGCAGTGGTCAGGCTGCAAACGCTGTGGCAATTGCCCGATTCCCGATGCAGGTGGCCGGAAAGTCAACCCTTGAATTGATGCAGCAGGCACATGAGTTGGTAAACCAGTGGAGGCGCGAGCCAGCGATGCGACTGGCTGACCCGCTCGCTGAAGTCAGTTGGTTCGTTCCTGTGCCCATGCTGGCATCGGTAGCCCGAGCATCAGACATCACCACCAGCAATGTTCCTGGTCCACCCATTCCTATTTATCTCGCAGGAAGTCGCATGATTGCCGTTTACCCGCTGGTTGCCACAATCGGTGCGGCGGTGAATGTCACCATGGTGACATACGATTCAAAGGCGTTCATCGGTGTCTCTACCGACGATCGTGCAATCGGTGACCCTGCTGAATTAATGCATGATCTCCGCGCGGGCTTCCATGCGGTAACCCTTGCGGGCGATACTCTCTAAAGGCAGGAATTTAGGCCAGATTGGGTTTCACGGATTGGTTGCAGGCTAGCCCCGTTCAATGAGTGAAAGAGGATTTATGCGTGTTCTGGGGATTGATCCAGGGCTCACCCGGTGCGGTGTCGCTGTGATTGATGGCACCCCCGGACGGCCCGTGCTGGCGCATTTTGTAGGAGTTATCACTACACCCGCGCAGAGCGACCTCTGCGATCGGTTAGCTACCCTGCATGCAGAGCTGTCGCTGATTATCGACAAATATTCTCCAGAAGTTATTGCTATTGAACGTGTTTTTAGCCAACAAAATGTTCGATCCGCAATGTCAACAGCACAGGCCGCCGGAATTGGATTACTCCTTGCTGGGCAACGCGGAATTCGAGTCGGGATGCACACCCCGACTGAAGTGAAGGCCGCTGTCACGGGCAATGGAAGAGCCGATAAGAATCAAGTAACGCTCATGGTTACGAGAATCGCGCAACTGAAAGTGGCGCCAAAGCCGGCGGACGCAGCGGATGCACTCGCAATTGCAATCACTGCCGCGTGGCGTGGAAGCGTCGAAGCTAAATATGAAGCTGCCCGAAAGGCCTATGCAAAGTGATCGCATTCATCCGTGGTGAGGTCTGGAAGTCGGGACCTGATTTCGTGGTCGTGGACACGGGGGATCAGGGAGTTAAAGTCCTATGTTCGCCGGCAACAGCACTGAGTCTGCGCGTTGGTGATCCAGTTTTACTTCACACGTCTTTAATTGTGCGTGAAGACTCATGGACTCTCTACGGCTTCGCTCAAGAGGACCAGTGCGCAATGTTTGATCTGGTCCAGACTGTCACGGGAATCGGGCCGCGGATTGCTTTGGGTGTCGTAGCGAACCTTTCCCCCTCCGACTTTTCACACTCGATACTCTCCGACGACTTGGATTCGTTGATGTCCATCTCCGGAATAGGCAAAAAAGGTGCATCGCGCATGGTGCTTGAGCTGAAAGACAAAGTGATCGCAACCGGAGGTAGCGCGACTACTGGCACTCGATCCAAACGCGCGCAAAGTTGGCGGGTGACGGTCGGTGCCGGGCTGTCCTCCTTGGGGTGGACCGCTCGCGAATCCGAAGCCGCAATGGACACGGTTGCTGAAAACTATCCAGAGTTGGTTGCCCTTGAGGATCCCGATGTCGGCGAATTACTTAAAGCATCACTTCGGTCATTGGACCGCTCATGACTGAATCACTTGTTTTCGCTGAATCAAACGACGACGATTTCGAGGTTGAAGGTGCGCTAAGGCCTACAAGTTTGAAAGAGTTCATCGGTCAGGATCGAGTCAAATCACAATTGGGTTTGGTGCTTGAAGCCGCCAATCGGCGTGGCGGAGTGTGTGATCATGTCCTTCTTAGTGGTCCACCGGGTTTGGGCAAGACAACGCTAGCCACGATCATCGCCACGGAACTTGGCGCACCTGTTCGTTTAACCTCGGGGCCGGCTTTACAACACGCAGGTGATGTAGCTGCAGTTCTATCAAGCCTGCAACCGGGTGAGGTCTTGTTCTTGGACGAGATCCACCGCACGGCCCGTGCAGCTGAGGAAATGCTCTATTTGGCCATGGAGGATTTTCGCGTTGATGTGATGGTCGGTAAAGGTCCTGGGGCAACAGCCATCCCCATTGATATTGCGCCATTCACTCTGGTGGGAGCTACAACCCGTGCTGGCATGCTTCCCTCACCGCTCAGAGACCGATTCGGTTTTACCGCGCACCTCGACTTTTATGAAAGTGCTGACTTGGCAACAATTATTGATCGGAGCGCGCGGCTTCTCGGGGTGGAACTGACGACAGAGGGCGCGGCCGAGTTGGCTAGACGTTGCCGAGGAACTCCCCGGATTGCCAATCGCCTGTTGCGCCGAGTGAGGGACTGGGCCCAAGTGCACGGCACTGGCGTGGTCGATCTCGATGCCGCCCAAAAGGCTTTGGAACTCTATGAAGTGGACACGTTAGGACTTGACCGGATAGATCGGGCGATTCTTGACGTACTGATCAACCGTTTTGATGGTGGACCGGTGGGACTGTCGACTTTGGCCGTAGCTGTGGCGGAGGAACCCGAAACGGTTGAATCAGTCTGTGAACCCTTCCTCGTTCGACTCGGCCTGCTGGCCCGTACGCCCCGGGGCCGAGTTGCTACAGCTGCCGCTTGGAAACACTTGGGAGTGGTTGGGTCTCCAAAGGATGTCATGGGTCAGGAAAGTTTTGAATTGCCCCTGTAAAGCACGGATCGTGGGGGAGCAGGTAACCTTGGCCAACACATCACCCTTAGGAGTTTCATGGATATCTTGAGCCTTGCCCCGATATTGCTGCTTGTTGTTGCTTTTTATTTCCTTCTCATCCGTCCTCAAAAGAATCGGCAAAAGAAGCACGCTGAGATGGTGAGTGCAGTAGCGCCGGGAACCGATGTCATGACCACAGCCGGGATCTTTGGAACAGTCCGTGAAGTCAGTGATGAAGCGCTCAGTTTGGAGATTGCCCCAGGTACCGTGATTCGAATTCTTCCAGCCGCAGTCTCAAAGGTTATCTACCCGACTCTGTCCCCAATGGATGACGCGGAGTAGATTCCCTATCTTGCGGTGGAGGGAACCTGCACCCAGGTTTTGTCTGTAAGTTTGTTTGTATGCACCGGTACTAGGTGCGCCGATAAAGGAGCCACGTGGCAGTATCAGCAAAAGCGCGTCCTTGGCGCCTGTTATCACTATTGGTGGTTGTCCTCGTTGGGTTTAGTGTTTGGGCGCTCTTCCCGGGTACTGACAATACGATCAGGCTTGGGCTCGATCTTCAGGGTGGGACACAGGTAATTCTTATTCCTGAGGCGGTAACTGAGGGTGCTGAAATCACTGATGAGCAATTGGCGCAAACGGTTGAGATACTTCGTGCTCGAGTAAACGGATTAGGCGTTGCTGAGGCCGAGGTCACCACACAGGGTTCAGGTGATGGGGCCGCAATTGTTGTTTCGGTTCCCGGTGTGAATCAGGATCGAATTGTTGAACTAGTCCAGCAAACTGCGCTACTTAATTTCCGACCCGTGTGGGACATTTACGCTCCGACCCCGGTTCCCCCAGCCGAGGGTGCTACGGCTGTGGTGGCGGTGCCACCTGTGCAGGCTGCGGAGAATTCACCTGAGTTTCAAGGTGAGCTGGCAGCCTTGGACTGCGCCGATTCCACCGTTATTGCCGGTGGAACCCCCGATGACCCAGAGAAATGGCTTGGAACGTGTGAACAGAGCGGCGCAAGTAAGTATTCATTACAGCCCGCGTTCATTAAGGGAATAAGTGTAACCAACGCAACTGCCGAACTTCCGCAAAGTGGAGTCACGTGGGTGGTCACTCTGGAATTTGATTCTGAGGGTGCGTCAGCGTTGTCAGCTGCATCAACTGAGTTGAGTGCTCTTCCTGAGTGTGGCACCGGTGCGCAGCCCTGTAACGCTTTCGCAATTGTCCTTGACGGGGTTGTTGTCTCAGCTCCACGATTCAATGAACCGATTCTTGGCGGGCAGGCCCAGATTGAAGGTAGCTTTACCGCTCAAGAGGCCAGAGATTTGGCGAGTATTCTTAAATTTGGCGCACTTCCCATCACGTTGGATCCTGTTGATGTAACAACAATTTCACCCACGGTGGGTAATGATCAACTTGTTGCGGGATTGTTTGCAGGTGGAATCGGACTGCTGCTGGTCATGTTGTACTTGCTGTTCTATTACCGGCTTCTCGGTATCGTGGCTGGACTCTCACTCGTAGTCGCTGGCGGGTTGGTCTATGTCATTTTCGTCGTGCTGAGTAAGACCATCGGCCTCACTTTGACCCTCGCTGGAGTTGCAGGAGCGATCGTTGCAATTGGTATTACAGCAGACTCTTTCATTGTCTACTTCGAACGTATCCGTGATGAAATCCGAGACGGTAAGTCACTTCGACAAGCGTGCGACACAGGTTGGATCCGTGCTAGGAGAACACTGCTTGCGGCAGACTTTGTCTCCCTCTTGGCCGCAGTTGTTCTCTACCTGCTCTCTGTTGGCAGCGTTCGGGGATTTGCCTTTGTTTTGGGATTGATCACCCTCGTAGACGTCCTTGTCGCATTCTGGTTCACACATCCGATCACCGTCCTGCTCGGACGCACAAAATTCATGCAGAATGGATCACGCTGGACGGGTCTGGATCCCAGTCGTCTTGGTGGAGTCAGCGTGTCCGACGCACTTGCGGGTAAATCCCGCCGCAAGCGAAGGGATGCATCAGCATGAGCAAACTCTCAAAGATTGGTCAGCGCCTGTACCAAGGAGATGTGACAATCAATTTTGTAGGTCGTTGGAAAACGTGGTACATAATTGGTGGGATCCTCTTGCTGATCAGTGTCGGAGCGTTGGTAGGTCGTGGCTTAAACCTTGGCATAGAGTTCAAAGGTGGCGCCGACTTCTCTCTTCCGTCAGCCACATGCTCTGTTGAAGAAGCTCGGACTGTTGCAGAGACGCAAACGGGTTCGCAGAGCATCGTGACTGTTAGCGGATCGGGCACTATCCGAGTTCAAACGCAAACACTTACCCCGGCCGAGTCATCCGTGCTTGCGGGCCAACTAGCAGACGCGTGCGGAATTGCAAAAGCCGACATTAAATACCAGGTTGTTGGACCAACCTGGGGAGCAGAGATTTCCTCCAAGGCCTTACAGGGCCTAGTCGTGTTCATCCTCCTTGTTTCACTTTTCCTCACCCTGTATTTCGAGTGGCGAATGGCGGTGAGTGCACTGGTCGCACTAGCCCATGACCTGATCATCACAATTGGAATTTATGCCTTGATTGGGCTGGAGGTTACGCCGGCGTCGGTGATTGGACTTCTGACAATTTTGGGTTATTCGCTCTACGACACGGTGGTCGTATTCGACAAAGTCAAGGAGAACACCCGCGGGCTGACCGGGCAGTCAGTTCTCACTTATAACGAGGCGGCAAACCTTGCGGTGAACCAGACATTGGTGCGCTCCATCAACACGTCGGTAGTAGCGCTTTTGCCGGTTCTCTCCATTATCTTTGTCGGAGCTCTACTTCTCGGGGCGGGAACATTGCTGGACTTGGCCGTTGTTCTTGCGATCGGCATGACCGTCGGTACGTTCTCGTCCATCTTTATCGCGACGCCCGTTTTGGCCCAGTTGAAGTCGGCGACCCCGGAAATGAAAGCGCTATCAGCGCGGGTAAACGCTCGACGCGCCCAAATACAGCGCAAGAGTGCTGAGTCCGGGAAGGGCGAGCTTTCAACGGAAGACCTAACGAGTCCTCGAAACTTAGATCCAGTAGAGCGAATTCAGCCTCGAAAGGTGCCGCGCTCTAAGCGCAAATGAGTCGCGATTTGGGCACCCGCTGGCCAACGCGCGTAGAATAAGGCTATTGGTCGCGTTCAGTGGGAGGGCATATGTCTGAAGACGTAGTAACCCCGACACCGACGCTGTCCGGCTCAGGCATAGGGACAACGGTTGCCGAAAGTGGAATTCGGTCTCGGCTCTCGCGATTTGCCCCGAATCGATCGAGTCCATCAGAAATCGAACCGTTGTTGCGCACGTTGCGCAAGTATCACCCCAAGTCCGACACAAAGGTTGTCGAGCGGGCCTATGAAATGGCCAAGCACCTACATGGAGATCAAAAGCGGCGCTCGGGTGAGGATTACATCACCCACCCAGTAGCCGTCGCTGAAATTCTGGCAGATCTCGGAATGACCTCAGCAACTCTGGCTGCAGCCTTGCTGCACGACACGGTTGAAGACTGTGGTTATTCCCTCGATGCCTTGAGAGAAGATTTCGGAGACGAAATAGCCTTGTTGGTCGATGGAGTAACCAAACTCGACCAGGTCACTTACGGCGATGCTACGGCGGCCGAGACCGTTCGAAAAATGGTAGTTGCGATGGCACGTGATATTCGGGTACTCGTCATTAAATTGACAGATCGATTGCACAATATGCGCACTCTCCGGTATCTACCCGATGAAAAGCAAGAAAAGAAAGCACGGGAAACGCTCGAAATTTATGCGCCGCTTGCGCACAGACTTGGAATGAATGCCATTAAATGGGAGTTGGAGGATCTTGCATTTGGCACGCTTCATCCGAAGATGTTTGCTGAAATTGACTCATTAGTTGAACAAAGAGCGCCGTCACGCGAACGAAATTTGAATCTCATTATCGATCAACTAAATGAAGACCTGCGCAACAGCAAAATCAAGGGACAGGTAACTGGGCGACCCAAGCACTATTATTCAATTTATCAAAAAATGATTGTGCGAGGCCGCGATTTCAACGACATCTACGACTTGATAGGCGTTCGAATTTTGGTCGACTCGATTCGCGACTGTTACGCAACATTGGGAACCATCCATGCACATTGGAGTCCGGTGCCAGGTCGTTTCAAGGACTTCATTGCGATGCCAAAATTCAATATGTATCAATCACTACACACCACGGTGATCGGCCCTGATGGAAAACCTGTTGAAGTGCAGATCCGCACCCACGAAATGCACCGCGCATCCGAATACGGAGTGGCAGCGCATTGGCGCTACAAAGGAGGATCTCAAGTCAAGACCGATGACTTTGCTTGGTTGCGGCAACTTGTTGATTGGCAACGTGAAACCGCCGACCCAAGTGAGTTTATGGACTCATTGCGATATGACCTAGGAACCTCGGAAGTTTATATCTTTACACCCAAAGGTGACGTTTTCTCACTTCCCGTGGCCTCAACTCCGGTGGACTTTGCATACACAGTTCACACTGAAGTTGGACATCGTTGCGTAGGGGCTCGAGTAAACGGAAAGCTAGTACCACTTGAATCTGAGCTCAAGAACGGCGATGTAGTTGAGATTTTTACCTCCAAATCTGATGGATCAGGACCAAGCCGCGACTGGTTGAATTTTGTAGTTTCTGCGCGTGCAAAAAGCAAGATTAAAGCGTGGTTTTCTAAGGAACGACGCGACGAGGCCGTGGATAACGGCAAAGATCAAATCGTGCGGGCGGTTCGCAAGCAAGGCTTGCCACTCCAGCGCATGATGACTAATGCGGCGTTGACAAGTATCGCTGCAGGGCTGAATCAAGCAGATGTGACGGCGCTCTATGCCTCCGTTGGTGAGGGTCGAATTTCAGCTCAAACGATCGTGGCGCGACTCATTGATGTTGCTGGTGGCGTTGATGGTGCGGCCGATGACACGGCAGAGGCATTTAGGCCAACGTTTGGCACTGCCACAAAGTCACGAAATCATGACGTTGGGGTGTTGGTCAATGGCGCCGACGATGTTTGGGTCAAATTGGCTCGTTGCTGTACACCGGTCCCGGGTGATTCCATCTTCGGATTCGTCACCCGCGGCTCTGGAGTCTCGGTGCATCGTGGGGACTGTGTAAACGTGGATTCACTTAAATCTCAGCCCGAGCGACTGGTTGATGTCTCGTGGGCTCCCACTCCAAACAGCATGTTTTTGGTCAACATTGCGGTTGAAGCGCTGGACCGGGCTCGATTGTTGGCCGATGTAACCAGGGCGCTCTCAGACACCCACGTAAATATCCTCAGTGCATCTGTTTCCACCACCCGGGATCGAATTGCCACATCTCGCTTTACATTCGAGATGGCGGATCCAAAACATCTTGGTTCCGTGATTAAAGCGGTTCGAGGAGTCGAAGGGGTATTTGACGCCTACCGAGTGTGAGGACGACGTATCTAAGAACTGAGATCTGCGGCGGTGCTTTCGACTGCACCAAGCAACGCTCGCAGGCTCTTAATTGATTCCTCAAGCTGGGCCGCAGTTTTTGTGTCTCCCTTAGCCAATGCTTGCTCGAGTTGACGCTCGTATTTTGATAAACCACCGGCAAATGCGTTTGCCGTTTCCTCTGCACGGGCCAATGCTTCAGGATTTGAAGCGGACCATTTTGTCTCTTCAACTGCGCGGAACGCATCTTCGACTTTTTTCACACGGGAATCCAGTTTCGCCCGGTCCTTTTTGGGAAGTTCACCAATCTTTTCCCAAGCAATCTGCAGATCACGCAATTGGGACTTTTGATTCTTCAAGTTCTTTAGATCAACGGGAAGGAGAGCTTCAATCTTGACGGCAAGCTCCTCCTTGAGCGCGATATTCGGGACTAATTTCTCTTCCTCGGCAGCCTCTCCCACCTTGAGCTTTTCGTAGAACTCGTCTTGAGCCGCCTTGAATCGCTTCCACAGTTTGTCTTCGTCAGCACGACTTCCGCGTGGAGCCGTCTTCCAATCCTCCATCAGATCCTTGAACTTCTTGATCCCCGCCTTTGCATCAGTGGTGCCGGCCGCAGCTTGAGCCCGGGTGATCAGATCGCGCTTGGCGCTCATGGCATCCTTGCGCACCGCGTCGAGCTCATGGAAATGAGTTCGACGTCGTTTGTCGAAAGATGTTCGCGCGTTGCTCAGGCGCTTCCAGAGCTCTTGCTCGGAGGCGCGATCAACTCTTGGCAGGGTCTTCCATTCCTCTACGATCGCGGTGTAGCGCTCTGTGGTCGATTTCCACGAACCCGAATCAGACATCTTCTCGGCTTCCTCCACGAGGACGAGACGGGCCGCGTGGGCACTTTCCTTCTGGGCGGCCTTGCGTGCGCGTTCACCACTCCTTTTTTCCTCAATCAATACATCAACTCGATCGCACCGAGCTTCAAGGGTTGCTATATCGCCAACAAATGATCGTTTGGATAACGAATCCCGCACCCTTTTGACCACTTGGGCGGCCGCATCCGCTGAGGTTTTACCTTCAGCAAGGCGAGTTGAAATCACATCAATTTCGACAACCAAATCGTCGTACTTGCGGGCATAAAAGGTTAAGCCCTCTTGCGGAGTTCCGGCCGCGTACTGGCCCACAACAACTTCACCCTCGGGTGCGTTGAGATAAACGGTGCCATCTTCGCTAACGCGCCCCCACTTCGACGCCTGTGAGATTGCTGGACGCACAGGTTGTTTGAGGGATCCGGGAGTCGGGATCAAGGGGGTTGGAGCTGTGCTGGTGGAGACTGTCGAAGATGGAGTTTCGGTCATGGCGGGCCTCTCGCGGGAACCTGGTCGGTCGGCTACAAAGGTTGCAGCACTGTGAATGCGTGTGAATCGGTCGTAACACTACTTTCCTATATTTTGTCGCTTCTACTGTGGGTTTGCCAGCAATGTTAGGAAACTGTTGCACTATTGATAAACACTGGCTGGGCCGGAACCCCATCTGCGAGGCCTCCCTTGACGCCGACCGAGGCCACTTCTTGAACTATGTCAAGGCCGCTGGTCACCTTGCCCCAGATGGAGTAGTCACCGGGAAGGGTCGTGTCTGCATAGACGATGAAGAACTGGGAACCGCTGGTTCCAGGCCCAGCGTTTGCCATTGCGATCGTGCCTGCGGGGTAGTTGGCTTCACCATCGGCAGGCAAATTCTCATCGGGAACTGAATAACCGGGGCCACCGGTACCATCGCCTTGAGGGTCACCGCATTGCAGTACAAATATGCCCTCGGTCGTCAGTCGATGGCAAAGGGTGTCGTTGTAGAAGCCACTGTTCGCGAGAAAAGCCGCTGACTCAACGGTTTTCTGGGCATTCGAATCAAGGGCAATAACAATCTCCCCGCAATTTGTGTCCAGTGTGAGTGTGGTGGGTGTGCCCTCCAGGGGCTCGGGGCCACCGGGGTAGGAGATGTCATTCGCGCGGGGAGTGCCGATGGGTGAACAATCGAGCGCGACATCTTCGCTCGCGAGCGAAGCTGGATCCGACTTGGTGGCATTGAAAACGGCAAATCCGACTCCGGCTGCAACGAGGGCGACGACAACGACGATCGCGGTTATCCGCTGATTTCGTTTGGCATGCTGGGCTCGTTCGGACCGCTTGGCCTGCTGGCGCTCGTATTTGGCACGCGCTAGGTCGCGTTCGCGCTTTTGTGTAGACATCTTGTGCTCTCCAAGGGCTCGTTAGCTTTGTGGTGATAGGTGGGTAAGGATACTCATGGGTAGGCTGACACCCTTATGTTGATCAAAGGTTTCCCGGCGGGCTCGTGGGCCACGAATGCCTATGTCGTGGCAGCAGGCGCGGGTGAGCCGGCGATCATCATCGACCCTGGTCAGGACTCGATCGATGGGATCAAGGAAATTGTGAGGGAAAACCGCCTCACTCCCGCGGCAGTAATTTTGACTCATGGTCATATTGACCACATTTGGAGTGTCGCGCCGGTGAGTGCCGATTTTGGCATACCCGCATTAATTCATGTTGACGATCGGTATCGACTCGCGGATCCGGCGGGAAGTAGCTTCTCGGCCGCACGGGAACAGTTGTTAGCAATGACTAAGGGTGAACTGGAGCTAACCGAGCCCGAAGACATTCAAATAATCGAGCACAACCAGTCACTCAATATCGCGGGATTGGCCTGGGAGTTCATTCATGCACCGGGACACACTGAGGGCTCCATGGTGATCAGAACTGATGAAAGCGGTGACCCGATCGTCTTCAGCGGTGATGTCCTTTTTGCTGGGTCGATCGGCCGCACAGATTTGCCGGGAGGGAGTCTGGCTGCAATGACTCATTCACTTGAAAATGTTATTTTGCCAATGCCCGATCACACTCGTGTATATCCCGGCCACGGACCGAATACAACTATCGGCGTGGAGCGGGCCACAAATCCATTCCTTTCGACCGGAAAAGGTTTGTAATCCGTGGCCACCATCAACGCGCCCAAGGGTGTTCCCGATTACGTCCCGCCCCGGAGTAGAGATTTTCTCCATGTCCAGGAACAGCTCAGTTCTTCGGCTCGCCTAAGTGGTTATGAGTACATTGAGTTGCCAGTTTTTGAGTCGACAGAACTTTTCGAGCGAGGCGTTGGGACAAGTACTGACGTAGTTCAGAAAGAAATGTATACCTTCACTGACCGTGGTGATCGTTCAATCACACTCCGGCCAGAGGGCACGGCGGGTGTCATGCGCGCGGTTATTGAGAATCGATTAGATAAAGGCGCACTGCCCGTCAAACTTTGGTACCGCGGACCGTTTTTTCGGGCAGAGAGACCTCAACTGGGTCGCTATCGCCAATTGCAACAGGTCGGCGTTGAGGCCGTTGGCTCAGTGGATTCGATTATTGATGCCGAGGTCATTGCCCTTGCGGATCAGGCCTACCGCTCCTTGGGGCTGAAAGATTTTCATCTTGACCTAACGTCATTGGGTTGTTCACAGTGCCGACCGGCTTATCGAATCAAGCTCCAAGAGTTTCTCGGTACCTGCGATCTTGATCAGGAAACCAGGGAAAGAGCAGACGTTAATCCACTGCGTGTTCTTGATGACAAGCGCGAAATCGTCTCATCGCAAATGATTGACGCCCCCCTCATGATTGATTCGCTGTGCAATCAATGCCAAGAGCATTACGACCAAGTGCGTGACTTCCTTCGCATCTTCGGTGTGCAATGGAATGAAGCACCACGGATGGTGCGTGGGCTGGACTACTACACACGAACAACATTTGAATTTGTGCATCCTGGACTCGGGGCGCAGTCTGGGATTGGCGGCGGGGGTCGCTATGACGGACTCATGACTGAACTTGGTGGAAGCGAACTCTCCGGGATTGGTTTTGGTCTCGGTGTTGACCGAACCCTTCTCGCGTGTGAAGCCGAAGGATTGACCCCATTTCGTTCCCGGGTTCTTGACGTGTTCGTAATTCCGGTCGGAGACCAAAGTCGTAAACCCTCAGTTTCACTGTTAGTAGCTTTGAGGGCAGCTGGTATTACGGCTGATGTGTGCGTAGACAATCGGAGCATCAAAAGCGCAATGAAAGCGGCTAATCTCACGAATGCACCGTTGGTCATAATCATTGGTCCGGACGAGTTGTCGTCATCGAGTGTTATTGTCAAAAATATGACCAGTGGCGATCAGCAATCACTCTCCAGTGAGCTGGGAACCCTGATTCCCGCAGTGCACGAAACTTTACGAAATCTACAAGCGGAAAATAGGAAAGAGGACCAATCGTGATTCGCACGGCTCTAGCAGGTGCGCTAACTCGCGCGGATATTGGACGCGAAGTGACATTGGCAGGATGGATCGCCAGCCGACGGGACCATGGTGGGGTCGCTTTCCTGGATCTTCGTGACTCAACTGGGGTTGCCCAGGTCGTGGTCCGCGACACCTCTATGGCGCACGACTTGCGTGATGAATATTGCATCGCGGTCACGGGCACCGTTGAAGAACGACCAGAAGGAAACGCGAACCCAGACTTGGCTTCCGGTGACATTGAATTAATCACCACGAAACTTGAGGTTCTCTCAAAGTCGGCGCCTCTTCCATTCCCGATTGACGACCGCATAACTGTGAATGACGAAGTGCGCTTACGCCACCGTTACCTCGACCTGCGTCGTAAAAGTTCTGGAGATATCTTGCGCATGCGCTCCAAGGTGAGCCACATAGCTCGCAGTGTCCTTATCGACGATGATTTCATTGAGATCGAAACACCAACACTGACTCGTTCAACCCCCGAGGGTGCACGTGATTTTTTGGTTCCCGTTCGACTACAACCGGGTAACTGGTATGCACTGCCACAGTCACCACAGCTGTTCAAACAGTTGCTCATGGTGGCCGGTATGGAAAAGTATTTTCAGATCGCCCGTTGTTACCGAGATGAAGATTTCCGAGCCGATCGCCAACCGGAATTCACCCAACTCGATATCGAGATGAGTTTCGTTGATCAAGATGACGTGATGGCCGTAGGTGAACAGGTAATTCGTTCCTTGTGGCAGGGAATCTTGAACTACACGATTGGCGAAATTCCGCAGATGACGTATCACGAATCTATGCGCCGATACGGCAGTGACAAGCCTGACCTTCGTTTTGGTCTTGAACTAGTTGATCTCACTGCGTATTTTGGACAGACACCATTTCGGGTGTTTCAAGCCGATTACGTCGGTGCAGTCGTCATGGCCGGTGGCGCCGACCAGCCTCGCCGAGCTTTTGATGCATGGCAAGAGTGGGCTAAACAGCGGGGCGCAAAGGGATTGGCCTATGTCACGGTGAATGAAGATGGCCTCGGCGGGCCGGTAGCCAAAAATCTCAGCGATCAGGAGCGTGAGGGTTTGGTGTCTGCCAGTGGCGCGCAAATTGGGGACTGCATCTTTTTTGCAGCTGGGCGAGCGACCGATGCGCGTGCGTTACTGGGAGCAGTCCGCAACGAGGTCGCCGACCGACTCGATCTCATCGATAAGAGTGTGTGGAGTTTTGTTTGGATCGTTGATGCTCCTATGTTTGAAGAAGTTCAAGACGATGCCGGCAACTGGGCTTGGACGGCCGTGCACCATCCGTTCACATCACCTAATGGTGAGTGGCTAGATAAGTTCACGGAGTCACCCGGTGAAGCACTCGCTTGGGCATATGACTTGGTGTGTAATGGAAATGAAATCGGCGGAGGATCAATTCGTATCCACCAAGGAAATATTCAAAACCAAGTATTTCGAATTCTTGGACTCGATGAAAAAGAGGCCAATGAAAAATTTGGGTTTCTCCTCGAGGCATTCGCTTTCGGCCCCCCGCCTCACGGTGGAATCGCATTTGGCTGGGATCGAATCTGCATGCTGCTAGCCGGTGCCAATTCGTTGCGAGATGTGATTGCGTTTCCCAAAACAGGTGGCGGGCAGGACCCTTTAACGGGGGCGCCAACCCAAATCACAGTTGCCCAGCGCAGGGAGGCTGGCATTGACGCGAAGCCAAAAAAGAATGAGCAAGAGGAAAATGCGTAAGGACAGGTGTGATCCTGTATTTCAACGCCTTATTGTTCACACGTGAGTTTATTTGAGCAAAGCTCGGTTGGTCCGCTGGCGGTTCGAATGCGGCCACGGGGTTTTGAAGATCTAGTTGGTCAAGAGCGTGCGCTCACACTGGGAAGTCCGCTTCAACTACTGCTTGCCGGCACCGGATCCGTTTCAATCATTTTGTGGGGACCGCCGGGAACAGGGAAAACCACGATTGCAACGCTGATTTCCGCCCAAACGGGTCGAAAGTTCCGTGAACTATCTGCAGTCAGTGCAGGTGTGCGCGATGTCCGTGAAGTTATTGAAAAGGCTCGCGAAGATTCAAGCCTCTACGGCACTGAAACGGTGCTTTTCATTGACGAGGTGCATCGATTCAATAAATCTCAGCAGGACGCATTACTTCCAGCCGTTGAAAATGGATGGGTGACCCTTGTTGCAGCCACGACTGAGAATCCTAGTTTCTCGGTCATCTCTCCGTTACTCTCGAGAAGCGTGGTGGTGAAGTTAGAGCCACTTGATCAGGTTTCACTTCGAACGTTGTTGATTCGAGCAATGGAAAGTGAGCGCGGCCTTGATGCGAGCGTCACGGCGAACGATCTCGCAATTCAGGCGCTCATTGATGCAAGCAGCGGTGATGCTCGTAGGGCACTGACAGCCCTCGAGGCGGCAGCAAATGCGACGCTAGCGCGATCAAGTCGCGAAATTTCAGTTCAAGATGTTGAAAATGCAATAAATGTTGTTGCCATTAACTATGACAAGGACGGTGACACCCACTACGACGTCATCAGCGCATTCATCAAGAGTGTCCGGGGGAGTGACCCTGACGCAGCCCTTCACTATCTCGCCCGAATGCTGCACGCAGGCGAAGACCCGCGGTTCATCGCAAGAAGGCTCATGATTTTGGCCAGTGAAGATATAGGTTTAGCGGCATCCCAAGTGTTGTTAACCACGGTGGCTGCAGCTCAATCCGTGCAGTTGGTCGGAATGCCAGAAGCGCAGATCATCCTGGCGCACGCCACACTTGAGGCGGCTCTTGCACCGAAGTCGAACAGCGTCGTCAAATCGATAGGTGCGGCCATGTCCGATGTTCAGCACGGTCGGGTCGGAAATGTCCCGGTGCACTTGCGAGATTCTCATTATCCGGGAGCATCCCAATTGGGGCATGGAGCCAACTACGTGTATCCCCACGATCAAATAAGTGGGGTGGCGCAACAGTCCTATTTGCCAGAGGAATTGGAGGGCTCTTGCTACTACGGACCTACTCACCACGGTGCAGAAGAACGCCTGGGGACCGTGGCAGATCGGCTTCGGAAGCTCCGGAGCGGTGAATCGCTAGACTGAACTATGCGCAGAATGGTCTGGGTCTCATTGGGGGCCGTTGGTGGAATCCTTGCCTATCGAAAACTCGAAGAGCTAGCGAATGAGTCAATGAATAAAGGGCTAGTTCTTACGCTGATGGATGCTGGAACCTCTGCTCGGGTATTCGCTGCGGGTGTCGGTGAGCAGGTCTCAAAAATTAGACAGTCCGCGCAAACGACACAACACGACTCGATAACCCCGTAATCGCACTCAAGGAGTAAAAACAATGGATTCCGCGCAAATTCGGACTCGATTTCTCACGTTTTTTGCTGAACGTGGACATGAAATCGTTCCTTCGGCATCCCTTCTCCTTGACGACCCAACACTGCTTTTTGTTAATGCCGGAATGGTGCCCTTTAAACCATATTTCTTGGGTGAAGCCCCGGCGCCGTATTTGCGCGCAACGAGTGTTCAAAAAGTCGTTCGAACCCTTGACATTGAAGAAGTGGGTAAAACAACCCGCCATGCTTCCTTTTTCCAAATGGCTGGGAATTTCTCATTTGGTGATTACTTCAAGGAGGAAGCAATTCCACTTGCTTGGGAGCTACTCACATCCACTATCGACGACGGCGGTTATGGCTTTGATCCTGAGCGCCTTTGGGTGACGGTGTACCAAGATGATGACGAAGGCGAAGCTATCTGGCGAGATGTCGTTGGTGTTTCACCAGAACGAATCCAACGCCGTGGCATGGATGACAACTATTGGTCAATGGGAGTGCCCGGACCATGTGGGCCGTGCTCAGAGATCTACTACGATCGAGGACCCGAATTTGGTGCCGAAGGTGGTCCGATCGCCGATGAGAATCGTTACCTCGAGGTGTGGAACTTAGTCTTCATGCAATTTGAGCGGGGCGAAGGTTCGGGCAAAGACGACTTTCCCATATTGGGACCGTTGCCAGCTGCGAGTATCGACACCGGAATGGGTCTTGAGCGCATGGCAGCAATTTTGCAAGGCGTTGACAACATTTATGAAATTGATACCACACGTGGAATTCTAGAAACGGCTTCGACACTTTCGGGGGCCGTTTATGGAATCAGCGAGAAACATGACATTGCATTGCGCGTGGTAGCTGATCATTCACGAACAGTAATATTCTTAATTTCCGACGGAGTCATTCCCGGCAATGAAGGGCGTGGATACGTTCTGCGTCGCCTAATGCGGAGGGTTATTCGCAATATGCGGATCCTGGGTGCGACCGGTCCCACCCTGCGAACATTATGTGAATCAGCCATCTCGGTAATGGCACCCCAATACCCTGAACTCAATGATTCACGCGAACGAATCCTCAGCATTGCAACGGGTGAAGAGAATGCTTTCGCACAAACATTGATAACCGGAAATGTTTTGTTCGAGAGCGCGGCAAGTGAAACGAAGAATATTGGTAGCTCAACGATTTCGGGTGATAAAGCCTTCGCGCTACATGACACGTATGGTTTTCCCATTGATTTAACGATGGAAATGGCAGCCGAGGCCGGGCTCACTGTTGACCGTGATCGCTTCTCCGTCCTCATGAAAGAGCAACGTGACCGTGCGAAAGCTGACTCAGTCGCTCGCAAAAGTGATTTTGCCGCAACTACCGCATATAAGGAGATCTTGACCGTCGGTGGCAGTGCCGAATTCACTGGATATGTGGAGAGCGCTACCGAAGCGCAGGTCACGGGACTGGTAATTGACGGAACCTCGGTTCCCGCGGCACGCGTCGGTGACCACGTTGAAGTTATCCTGAGCCGCACGCCATTTTATGCGGAATCAGGTGGTCAACTTGGAGACCACGGTGTGATCACTTCAGTAACGGGACAATCTCGAATTGAGATCTACGATGTGCAAAGTCCTGTCCCCGGACTCGTTCTGCACCGTGGTCGGGTAGTGGATGGCGAGTGCAGTGTTGGTGAATCAGTCATAGGCGCTGTCGATATTGTACGACGGAAGGCAATATCGCGGGCACACACGGCCACTCACATGGTGCATCGTGCATTTCGAGAAAGACTTGGGGAGACTGCGACTCAAATGGGGTCAGAGAATGCCCCCGGCCGATTCCGCTTTGACTTTCCGAGTCCGGAAGCGGTTTCACCGGCGGTGTTGCGTGACGTTGAGCAGTACGTCAACGCAATGCTTATTGAGGACCTCGCTGTGAGTGCGAACTTGATGTCCCAGCAGCAAGCACTAGACATGGGAGCCATGGCGCTGTTCGGCGAAAAGTATGGCAATGAAGTCCGAGTTGTCTCCGTTGGTAACTGGGCTCACGAGCTGTGCGGTGGAACACATGCACAGCGAACAGGGGCACTGGGCTTGGTGTATTTCGTCGGAGAGGGTTCCGTCGGTGCCGGCGTCAGACGAGTCGAAGCACTCGTGGGTTCGGATGCTTATCAATTCGCAGCTAATGAGCACGTCCTAGTCAATAAGCTCACCACGATGCTCAAAGTGCCGGCGGATCAGCTCGCTGACCGACTCGAATCAACAATAGGCGCGCTGAGAATTGCGGAAAAAGAAATAGCGGAGTTCAAACGTTCCAACTTGCTCAAGGATGCAAGCGGCATTCTGGGGGAGGCGGTTCGGCGCGGTGATATTGATCTTTGGGTTTTTGCGGCGCCTGATGGTACCGATGCTAATAGTCTCCGAGAGTTGGCTCAGCAAGCAATCTCACGTGGAAAAAACGACTCGAAGGCTATAGCTTTCGGAACTCTCACCATGGATGGAAAAGTTTCTGCGGTTGTCGCTGTAAATGACCTAGGTGTTCAATCTGGGCTGTCAGCTCAAGAATTATTACGCTTGGCCTTATCGCACATTGAGGGCAAGGGCGGTGGCAAAGAAGCTTTCGCCCAAGGTGCAGGCACAAACGCTGCGGCACTGCCAGCAGCGATCTCAAGCATTGAAGCGGCGTTGGTCGCGCATAAATAATGGCCCGGATTAATCAGCGGCGTCTTGCATTTGATGTCGGTACGGTGCGCATAGGAGTAGCAACGACTGACTTTGATGCAATATTGGCATCGCCACAGACTGCAATTGGTGGGGGCGAGCACTCGATCACGTCGGCTCTGGCACTTATTCGCGAGTATGAACCATGTGAGATTGTTGTTGGTCTACCGAGCAACTTGAAAGGCAATGACACGGCATCCACAGAAAATGCTCGGGAATGGGCGCGCCAACTGGGCCTTGTTTCATCAATTCCAATTATTCTGATTGACGAGAGATTAACCACAATTCAAGCTACGGGAGCCTTGCGAGCTGGCGGAATGAACACAAAACAAATGCGAGGCAAAGTGGATAGTGCTGCCGCGGCAATATTCTTGCAGACCTATATCGACGGGTTGGCTCAAATGAAAGGCTCAAGCCAGTGACGTTTCTGAATGAGGTTCTGAGCGACGAGCAGCTTCCACCCTCACGTAATGCGAATAGCTGGAGCAAGCGTGTAGTGATCGGAGCATGTTTAATTGCCGCTCTTGCGATCATTTATGGCATTTACTCAGTTTTTGGTGGGGGAGGTGAGACAAACGACTACACGGGTTCAGGTACCGGTAGCGTCAACATCACGGTAAGCAGGGGTGAGAGTCTCACGAAAATAGGTAGCACACTGCAGGCTGCTGATGTAGTCAAATCAGTTGAGAGTTTCACGAATGCCGCAGCGAATAATGAGGCTAGCGCGACAATCGGTCCGGGTACTTACACGATGAAGACCCAAATGAGTGGGGAGTCGGCCCTGCTATTGATGCTGGACCCGGCTTCACGTGCAGCATCTCGATTGGTTTTGCCCGAAGGTTTGCGCCTTAATGAAACGGTCGACATAGCGGCGAGTGCCAGTGGGCTTCCCGCAACTGATTTCGAAGAGGTGTTGATTAATCCGGACGCACTTTCATTGCCGAGTTGGGCGGACAGCAGGCCAGAAGGCTTTATGTTCCCAGCAACTTACGACCTAGTGGGTGATGAGAATGCTGAAGGGATCCTGGGCGCATTGGTAGATCGCTTCAATCAGTCTGCAACCAGTATTGATCTCGAAACAAGGGCGGCGCAGCTGGGTCGTAGCCCATACGAAATTCTCACGGTCGCTTCTCTACTGGAGGGGGAGGTCATCCCCGAGGATTTCGCTAAAGTTGCAGCTGTTGTTTACAACCGATTAGAGGCCAAGATGCCTTTGCAGTTCGACTCAACGGTCTCCTACGCATTGGGACTCGATGAATTAGAGCTTTCAGCAGATCAGTTAGACACGCAATCGCCTTACAACACTTACAAAGTGGTCGGACTCCCACCCACACCGATTAATTCACCGGGAGAATCGGCTCTGGAAGCCGCGCTTTCACCAGCAAAAGGTAAGTGGCTGTATTTCGTTACAGTGAATCCAGACACGGGTGAGACAAAATTTGCCAGATCATATGATAAATTTTTGAAGTTAAAGGCCGAGTATCGCGCATTTTTGGATGCACAGTGATTCGGTCGCTATGACCCTCAAAGCGGCCGTGCTGGGGTCACCAATTTCACATTCTCTCTCGCCAACTTTGCACCGTGCTGCGTACTCGGCTCTCGGGTTAGATATTGATTACAGAGCAATCGACACACCCACGGAAATGCTCGCACATCGCATTGAGATCCTTGATGACAATTCATTGGGGTACTCCCTCACCATGCCTCTGAAGCGCGATGTGCTTGCCCTGGTTGAGCAACAATCGCAACTCGTCCATCAAACAGGGTGCGCCAACACTGTTTTTCGCAATGAGGAACAGAACTGGTCTCTCGAAAATACTGATGTGTTTGGAATCGTGCAAACAATCAAGAATGCCGGGCTTGCGCCTCTAAGGTCTGCCAGCATCATTGGCTCGGGTGCAACAGCGAGCAGTGCACTCAGTGCACTTGCCCAGATGGAAGTGGGCGAGGTCACTTGCTACGCGCGCAGCGAAGCAGCTTTCCCACTGCTTCGCTACCAAAGTGAATTGCTCGGAGTCAATTTCCGATCCGTGACTTTAGTTGATGAGATTGCGATTACCGGAGATATCGTGATTAGTACTGTGCCAAGCACTGCGCAAAAGCAAATTATCAGCAGGCTCCAAATGAATCAGGGTAATTCAGCGTTACTCGACATTGCATACAACCCATGGCCAAGTGAGTTTGCGAGGTATTGGACAGCGCGTCAGCTCGGACCAGTGTTGAGCGGTGTTGAAATGTTGTTGTGGCAGGCGTGCGCTCAGGTGGAACTTTTCACCGGTAGGGCAGCCCCTGTTGAATTCATGCGGGCAGCTCTGCCGACGGAGTTTTCCACAGATTAATTCTGGGTGTTGAGAGGTCACGTTTGCCCAGCAAGAATGCTGTGATGGTCACCTTTAGCATGATTACCTATAGCGCAAGCTGGCTCTGGTTCATTGCCACCGCTTTGATCTTGTCAAGAATTGATCTTCGTGAGCACCGGCTACCAAATCCGATTGTTGTAACTGCCTATCTCGGCGGCATTCTTGGATTCGCTGTTGTATCAATCACCGATGGTGATCTGCAGATTCTCGTAATGGCCATTGCGGGCTCCGCTATCGCATCCTTCGCATATCTTGTCATTCATCTTGTGGGTGGCATGGGAATGGGCGACGTTAAATACTCAGCGGTTGTTGGTCTGTACCTCGGCAGCCTTGGCTGGGCCTATATCTATGTTGGCTCCTTAATCTCGTTCGCCTGTGCGGCCTTTTGGGCGATGATCCTCATGTTCCGTCGCCGGCAAGGCCATAATGTGCCATTTGGGCCCTTCATGGCATTGGGCGTCCTGGTGTCAGGAGTTATCGCTCTAGGTGTGAGCGCAGCAGCGTAGTTCGGATCTGACAGTATTGCGTCATGGTGTCTCGACTGCGATGGTTAACGGCTGGTGAATCACATGGGCCGGCGTTGACGGCCATCATCGAGGGGATGCCCGCTTCATTCCACATCACAACAGCCGACCTGGATCGGGATCTGGTCCGTCGAAGGCTCGGTACAGGTCGCGGTGCCCGGATGAAATTTGAGAGAGACGATGTCAAATTCCTCGGTGGGGTTCGACATGGCCAGACATTGGGCGGTCCAATTGCCATTGAGATCGGAAATACGGAATGGCCTAAATGGGAAGCGGTCATGAGTCCGGAACCGGTCGATCAGGACGTCTTGGATGCACTGGCTCGTAACGCCCCATTGACGAGACCTAGGCCTGGACATGCTGATCTCGCTGGAATGCAAAAATATGACTTCACCGATGCCCGGCCAGTCTTGGAGCGTGCAAGCGCCCGAGAAACTGCAGCCCGTGTTGCATTGGGGGCCGTCGCCCGCGCTTTCCTCAAACAGGTTGCAGGCATCACACTCGTGAGTCATGTGGTGCGAATCGGTTCGGTCGCATACACGGGTCCCGCACCAACACCCGATCAAATCGATGTCATTGACGCAAGCCCAGTTCGCTGTGTCGATCCACAGGCAACCTCACTCATGGAAGAAGAAATTGGTGCGGCTCACCGTGACGGCGACACTCTGGGTGGGGTGGTTGAGGTGATTGCTGTTGGGTTGCCACCCGGCTTGGGAAGCTACACCCATTGGGATCGTCGGCTCGACTCCAAGTTGGCAGCGGCACTCATGGGAATTCAAGCTATAAAAGGAGTTGAAGTCGGTGATGGCTTTGACATCGCTGCGGTCCGAGGTTCATTAGCCCAAGACGAAATCTTCGCCGATGGCGACCAGATTCGTCGCGGGTCGGGGAAATCCGGAGGCACTGAAGGCGGAATGAGCACAGGAGAGATGCTTCGAGTGCGCGCAGCCATGAAACCTATTTCTACAATTCCTCGAGCATTACAAACTATCGACACGGCCACGGGTGAAGCAGCCGTCGCTATCAACCAACGATCCGATGTGTGCGCGGTACCTGCCGCCGGAATTGTGGCCGAGGCGATGGTTGCGTTAGTTCTGGCTGAAGCTATCTTGGATAAATTTGGCGGCGACTCTCTCGGTGAATGTCAACGCAACATTGAAAGTTATTTGGAAAATCTTGCGATCAAAATCGCCCCATTGGCTAAATAGGATTCATGTGAATCCACGAGCAATTCTCATTGGTGCGCCGGGTGCTGGAAAAACCACCGTGGGTGAAATCCTGGCGCGTGACCTTGGATGTGCATTTGCCGATTCAGATCAACTCGTTGAAGCTGAAAATGGGCAGAGTGTTGCTGACATTTTTGTCAATCTAGGAGAACCGTTTTTTCGTCAATGTGAATCAAATGCAATTACGCAAGCACTAAGCGGCTTTAATGGCGTCTTATCTTTGGGTGGCGGAGCCGTTATGGACATGAACACCGCGAAAGAGCTCACTGCTAGCGGTTCACCTATTTTCTGGCTTGAAGTGAGCAGTTCTGTGGCGTTTCGTCGGGCTGGACTTTCGGCACCTCGACCGCTGCTTGTGGGAAATGTTCGGGCAAATCTCGTTTCATTACTGGAAACACGAACCCCAATTTATGAAAAACTTGCAACACATCGGATCGACGCGAACACCTATGATCCACAGCAAATCGCCCAACAGATCTCCGACCTACTCACGAACGGTGTCCCATGTTAAGTATTACGGTCAACGCGGAACATAGTTATGAAGTACACATTGGCCGCGCGCTTCTCGGTGAATTAAATGATGTTGTATCAAGCGCCACGCGTGTGGCTGTTATTTATCCCGTTGCGCTTCGAGTAAGTGCGGAATCCCTTCAAGTTGAGCTGGAGGGCTCAGGTCGACGAGTTGTCCTGATTGAAGTTCCTGAAGCCGAGGATTCCAAAACTGCGGCGGTACTTGAATACTGTTGGAATGCTTTGGGGACTTCGGAATTCACTCGCTCGGACATGATTATCGGTTTAGGCGGGGGAGCCACAACCGATCTCGCCGGATTTGTAGCCGCTACTTGGTTGAGGGGAATCAAGTGGATTGCGGTGCCAACGACATTGCTCGGAATGGTTGATGCTGCCGTTGGCGGTAAAACAGGGATAAATACCGATGCAGGCAAGAATCTTGTCGGTGCCTTTCACAGTCCGAGCCTGGTGGTTATTGATGTCAATGCCCTCAGCTCACTGCCAGAAAATGATCTGCGCGCAGGACTGGCCGAAGTGGCCAAAGTTGGTTTGACAAGTGATCCCAGCATTTTGGAGACTATTTTGACCGAGCGCGACAACTGTTTTGACCCCGAGCAGGAAATTGTCACGTCTCTGATCGAACGAGCAATCGCGGTAAAAGCGACCGTGGTCTCGGGTGATTTCACCGAGCAGGGCGGCCCAGACTTAGGTCGCGAAGTGCTCAATTACGGGCACACATTTGGGCATGCCGTGGAGAAGTTCGAAAACTATCGTTGGCGCCACGGTGCTGCCGTGTCAGTTGGAATTATGTTCGTGGCGGAGTTGGCCAATATCGCTGGTCGTTTACCCGACACAGACCTGCAACTGCACCGCGATGTCCTGGAGGTGATCGGCCTTCCCACTACATACCCGGCTGGTCGCTGGGATTCATTGCTGTCAAACATGAAGGTGGACAAAAAGTCTCGTGGGGACCTCTTGCGCTTTGTTGTCCTCGATGGGATTGGAAAACCCTCGATCATGGAAGGACCGGATCCATCCCTACTTTTCTCGGCCTACAGCAACCTGTCCTCATCGGTTTAGTCAAAATGTTCGGTAGGGTTCTTCTATGAAACAGCGGGTTTTGGTGATTAATGGACCGAATCTGAATCGATTGGGTAGCAGGGAACCCGAGATATACGGAACGCTGTCCTACGCCGAAATCACCAGTGCGGTGTTGGAGAGGGCCCTTGAATTGGGGTTAAAAGCTGATATCCGTCAAAGCAATAGCGAAAGCGAAATCATTGAATGGCTTCATTATGCAGCTGAGTCGAAACTTCCCGTGATTATGAATCCTGCAGCCTTCACGCATTACTCTTATGCGATCGCAGATGCCTGCGCGATGTTGGTCGCACCGCTCATCGAGGTTCACATCAGCAATCCAGGTGCCCGCGAAGAATTCCGTCACCACTCAGTAGTGACACCATCGGCGACCGGTGTGATCGCCGGTTTCGGCGTGGATTCCTACCTATTAGCCCTTCACGCGCTCTCGCAACTATTGTTGTCAGATTAGTGTTTGAAATAGAGATAGGGCACCTTGGTGGCAACCAGTAATGACTTAAAGAATGGCGTCGTTCTCAATATTGATGGACAGTTATGGACAGTAATTGATTTTCAGCATGTTAAGCCGGGCAAAGGCGGGGCCTTTGTACGCAGCAAGTTGAAGAATGTCCTCTCTGGCAAGGTGGTTGACAAAACATTCAATGCCGGCGTCAAAGTGGAGACAGCCTCCGTCGATCGAAGAGATATGCAGTACCTCTATCGCGATGGGGATAGTTGGATCTTCATGGACAATAACTCCTATGAGCAGTTTCCCGTTCCCGACTCGATTGTTGGAGACAGTTCAAAGTACTTATTGGAAAACCAAACTGTGCAGGTGGCAATTCATGAGGGTAACCCAATAATCGTCGATCTTCCAGCATCAGTTGAAATCATGCTTACGTACACGGAGCCAGGACTTCAGGGTGACCGATCAAGCGGCGGTACGAAGCCTGCGACATTAGAGACAGGCGCGGAAATTCAAGTACCGCTATTTATCGAATCCAATACCAAGGTCAAAGTTGATACACGTGATGGTTCATATCTTGGCCGCGTGAACGACTGATGTCGGCTCGCGGAAAAGCCCGCAAGCGAGCTTTGGACATTATTTTCGAAGCAGAATCGAAAGAAGTTCCCATCTTGATCGTGTTAGGTGAACACGTTCGTCGGCGCGAGAGTGAAGGAAATCCCGAACTCAATGCGTACGCTGTTGAACTGGTGAACTTTATTGCATCGAACCAGTCTCAAATTGACGCCGAAATATCGTCGAACTCCCAGGGATGGAGCCTGGATCGAATGCCTGACGTCGACCGTGCCATATTGCGAGTTTCCGTGGCTGAGCTGCTATTCATACCTGACACACCACATGCCGTCGTTGTAAGCCAGGCGGTGGAATTGGCCCAAAGTTTGTCGACTGATGACTCTGGGTCATTCGTGCATGGCGTTCTCGGTTCAGTGTCCCGTTCACTAGATTCATCGGCGCAAACGGGCTAAGAACTGGGATTGACCAACACGGTTATTTCCCCTGGATCATCTGCTTTTGCACCCAGCGTCGCGCTGATTGTGACGTCAAAGCCGTTACCTATTGCACCGTAGACAATGATTGATTCTGTTGATAAATCCAAAAGAGGTTCGACGGCGAATGATTCTTCAAATTCGGTCAGGAAATCTTTTTGGGCGAGGAAAACATCATTCTGTACCGTCCACGTTGCAACCGCTGTGCGTTCATCAGTAACTGAGATAGCAATCAATGAGCCTTCCGGCGTTGGTACTGCTTGGGGCCAATTGCTTGGAAGGGTGAGGTCAGTTCCCACCTCGAGCTCGTTGCCAGAGCCGTCGTCAAGAAATTCATCTGAGGGATTAGCCTGTTCAAACTGATTGCCCAGATCGCTCGTCTGGGCGACGTCAACCGCACTCGAACACCCGTTAACTCCCAAAGCGAGCACAACTCCACACATTGCCGCTGCGGCCTTGGAACGAAACTCCATATCGGCATTATGTGCCCCGGGTGGGATTCGAACCCACACTGGACGGTGTTTGAGACCGCTTCCTCTACCGGTTGGGATACCGGGGCTAGGGGGCATAACCCTACCGATGTACCGGGACGTCTTA
>Ga0247836_1000586_pt1 | contig 67285 bp, 47 predicted proteins | sample LaCruzMarch2015__4_FD_187116 | JGI IMG/M metagenome (GOLD analysis project Ga0247836, IMG submission 187116) | Freshwater microbial communities from meromictic Lake La Cruz, Castile-La Mancha, Spain - LaCruzMarch2015_14m | ecosystem: Environmental > Aquatic > Freshwater > Lake | place: Spain... | reverse complement strand
GCAAACAACATGTCAACCCAGCTCTCGCCGAAGAGGCATGCGTGGATTCTGCATCGGTCGCGGCGGCACTGGCCCGGTGGGGCGGTAGGCTTATGCCTTCAGCAGCGAGGGCGACTCGGCCAGCCCGACGGGAATGAGTTGGTAGTCGTCCGACCATTGCTCGCCTTCGCTGCGGAATTGCGTCGGTCCCACCCAAGCCGGATCCATCGGAACGAGATGAAGGGGGCCGAAGGTGTTCCGGCGGGTCAGGACCCATTCGACATCGACCAGGCCCTGCGCATCGGCCAGTCCGTCCAGATCACAGGCGAAGGGAGCCCAGGGCAGGATTTGCGATTTTCCATTGGCGGGGTTTTTTACCACCAGCGTGGCGGCGCCGAGCGGAGAAAGGGCAAGATGCCGCGCCGACCCGACCGGAATCTTCAGACGAATCCGACCTGAGTAGAACGGCAAGCCGGATTGCGTCCAGTCTCCTAACCCGAGGCGGGCTGGCAGAGTTGTCAGCGCTACGTGGGAGCCCGGTCCGGGGCGCACACCGAAGGCACCGAGCAAAAAGACTGCTTCGAGTTCAATGCCCTCGCGGTAGTGGCAGTGCAGTTCGAGAACGTTCGGGCCTTTTTGTAAAACGTCTGGCGGCAATGTGAAGACGCGAAAAGACGGATCGATAAACCACTCGTCGCTGGAAGTTGCCGGAGGATTTGTCCCATTGATGCGAATGGTGAATTCCTCCGGTTGTTCCAGCGCCAACTTGACGGGGCCTTGGGGAAGGCTCTCCACGTCGAAGCGGAAGCGCAAAGACAAAGGAGTTCCTTGGGCGTCGAGCGATTCCTCGCGGGCCCACGGTTGGACCATTTCGCCGCCGCGCAGCGGAATGCCGAGGCGTTCGCTGAGGACTTTTTCGACGCGGAGGATTTCCCGCGCGTCCTCCCATGGTCCGCCGTCGAGCGAGAACTCCGCCGTGTCGAGGACGGCAATGTTCGGTTCGTTGAGGGTGTAGGCGAAATCTCCCTCGACGGTCTCCTGGCCGGTGAACTCCTCCAATCGCGCGGGTTCGGCGCCGGGTATCGCCGCGCCGCAGATGAAGATGCGTTCCTGCAAGGGGCGGAACGAGGTCTCCCAGCGCAAGAAGCTGCCCTCGTCGGCCGTCTCGATCGCCGTGGCGCGTCCAGTCAAGGCGCTGAGTTCGCTCACGGGACCGGCATGGTGCAAACGGACCATGATGGACTCATAGTCGCGCGTCTCGGAGGGATTGAGCAGCACCACGGTGCAGGTCTCACCTTCGGCGCGGACTTGGGCAAAAAGGCCGGCGGCGTTGCTACCGAGCGCGAGTTTTTGCGCAGCCGGACTGTGTTGGCGAATCGTTTGCACCAGCGCGGGGCCGGGTTCGGGAACGTTCGGCCCGGCCGCGGCGAGTGTGGCGGGTTCGGAGGAGGGGAGCGCATCGATGTGCGTGGGCGGTGTGCCGGCAAAGACCACCGTGCCGCCGGCTTTGCGGAAATCGCGCAACAGTTGCATGGTTGTGTCGCGCAGTGTTTCCGCGCCGGCCACCACGACGACACGGTAACGCATGGCTCCGAGGTGCAGGGCGGCGTCTTCAGCATCGACGGAGCCGTGCTCCGCGAGGTGCGCTTCGTCGCCGTAATCGAAATCAATCTGCGCCTCGGCCAGTGCCGCGAAGACCTTGCGGTAGACTTCCTCCAACTTTTCGACATCGGGGTCGGTGGTTTGCAACCAGGTCCCGCCGTCGACACGGATCTGGGCCCAGACGCTTTCCACCGGATTGAGGACCAGCACGTCGCAGACCGGGTGTCCGGCCTTGAGCACCACGTGCAGGCGGCTGAAGTAGGTTTCGATGGCATTGTATTCCGGATACCACGCCGATTGGAACGAGATGCTGGCCGGGAAATCGCGCTTCGATTCGCCGGCCATGGAATACCAACTCAGATGGTGGCAACGCACATTGATGCCGAAGAGGGCCTGCCAGTCGCCGATGCGCTTGTGGTCGGTGAAATCCGTCCGCCATCCGCTGCAGCCATACAATTCCGAGAGCATCCACGGCCGGTCGAACTGACGGGCGACCGAGGCGAGCTGCTTGACCACCCAGTAACATTGGTTGCGCGCGCCGAGAATATCCACGCCGGGGTGGTCGAGATATGGGTAGTAGCGCATCATCGAACCGCAGGGCACGGCCTGCGCGGCAAGGCTGTCCTCGTGGAGGGTATGTCCGGTGAGGAGCAGTCCGAGTGCATGGCAATGGTCGAGAAGCGGTTGCGCCCAATTCTCGAGAAAGAGCCTTTGGGCGATTTCCATGTAGGCCCACTTCACCGGGGAAATGCGTTGTCCCTCCAAACGCAGGAAAAGTTCGGGCAACCGTTCGACCAAGTCATAGCCGAAGGCCGAGGCGAAAGCCTCGGGAAGCGAGTGTGTCCATGGCGTGGCCCAGCCCGGGTCCTTGGCGATGCCAGGCTGACCGTGTGCGTCGCAGAAGACGAAGCCGCGGTGCGGCTCGTCGGTGAAGATCCCTCGGATGCTCGTGCCGACGCGGCCGCCGCACGCATCGCGGTAGGCGTCGTGGGTCACACGCAGGAAATTTTCCGTGGCCGCACGGTCCATGGTGTCGAGATATGCGGCACCATTGTAGAAAGAGTGTGCGTCCACGTATTCCCACGCGAAGACAAGAAGTTGCTCGCCCGCATGGGCGCGGGCGCCGGGCGCCACGCGGCGGTAGGGGCCGACATCGAGACCGCGGACTTTGGCGCTGAAGGCGGCGACGAAATGATCGTCCGGCGGCCAGTGGTCCGTCCCGCCGTCTTGGTGAACGGTGAGCCGCAGATATTTCATGCGGTGACGCAGTTCCTTGGTGGCCAACCCGCCGGCCGATCCGCTGGGCCAGCGGTCTTCGTCGTAGAGCCACGGTTCCAAACCGAGCGCTTCTCCGGCGTCGGTGCAGGTGTTGATGCACTCGAACCACTCGCGTCCGAGGTAAGGCGTCTGCAATCCGGTCCGCGAGTGCATGAAATACCCGCCGAGCCCCATTTCTTTGAAAATGCCGATCTGACGGATGAGTTCGGCCGGTTCGAGCCGCCGGTTCCAACTCCAGAGGGGTTTGCCGCGATAAGCGGCGGAAGGGTTTTCCCATTCGGACCAGGGGAATGGGGTGGTTGAGGCGGAAGAACTCATGGCTGCGTCGGAGGTTTTTAGCACAGCGAGTGGGCCGCGGCGGGAAGATTTCCGCCATTTGTCAGCACGATCATGCCAAACCACCGGGGTCGGGCCGGTCGGATTGGCAGAAATATGCTGCCGTTTGGCAGGATCGTGGAGGCGGTTACTCTGCCGGCTTCTATGATCATGAGGTGACCTCACACGCCCTCGCCGAGTCCGGCGCCGCTTCGAACCCGACGATCAGCGCCTTTTATTTTCCGAATTACCACGCGGATCCGCGCAATGAGGCGAAATACGGGCGGGGCTGGACCGAGTGGGATCTCCTCAAGGGCGGGGTGCCTCGTTATCCGGGACATCGCCAACCTTTGGTGCCGGTCTGGGGTTACGAGGACGAGTCCGATCCGCAGGTCATGCAGCGCAAAATCACCGCCGCGACCAGCCACGGGATCGGCAACTTCCTCTTCGACTGGTATCACTACGAAGACGGCCCGTTTCTTTCCCGCGCGCTCGACGAGGGATTCCTTGGTGCGCCGAATCCAGAGGGCATGACCTTCGCCCTGATGTGGGCCAACCACGACTGGATCGATATTTTTCCGCAGAAAGTGGGGCGACCGCCGGATCTGCATTATCCGGGCAAAGTCAGTGCAGCGGCGTTCGACCGCATCACCGACCTGATCATCGAGCGCTACTTCTCCCGCAAAAATTATTTCCGCATGGACGGCCTGCCGTTCTTCTCCATCTACCAGCTCGACACCCTGGCCGAATCTTTCGGCGGGGAGCGCGAACTGGCGCGGGCGTTGGAAAAGATGCGCCGCCGCGTCGAACAGGCGGGCTTGCCCGGTGTGCATCTCAACGCCATCGGGTGGAATCACGGCTCTCTGCAGGGCGAACTGCCGCGCACGCACCCGTTCCATCATGCCGCCGAGTTGGGCTTCGACAGTGCCACGTCCTATGTGTGGGTCCACCACGTCGACGTGCAGGCCGAGGGGCTGAACCGCTACGATGTCATGGCGGACCTTTACTTCTCCATGTATGAGGAAGCGCGCGACACCTGTCCCATCCCGGTTTTCCCCAATGTCACCGTCGGTTGGGACCCGAGCCCGCGCACCGATCCCGGCGGACCGTGGAAGCCGGCGGTCTATCCCTACAGTCAGGTGCTGGAGGGCAACACACCGGAGGCCTTCGGTCGCGCGGTGCGGCAGGCGATCGATCTTGTCACTCCGCTGGCCGGGGAGACCTTGGTCACGTTGAATGCGTGGAACGAGTGGACCGAGGGCAGCTACCTCGAACCGGATACCGTTTACGGCATGGCCTATCTCGAAGCACTGCGAGAGGCGGTTCGGGCCGGGGCGGCGCGGGCTGCCTGCGCCGACTGATCGGTGGGGAGCTGGCATGGATCCGGATTTTCCCGTTTTGGCAATGCTTTCACGGCGCAACGCGGATCTCTCCTTGTGGCGGGGCCGCCCACATGGCACGATAATGCTAACGGTTGGCCCACGGCTCATGGCGGCGGACGCCGGCCGCACTCTACAAGTATCCTATGGAGTTTCCACCCCCCAGCGGACCGGCCTGCGCCTTCGTATCCGGAGGGCTGCGATGAGAGCCCGCGCCGCCAAGCCTGCGCGGACGATCCGGAAGCCGCGCGGCAAGGTTTCCCGGCAAGACTCGTCCTTGCCCTTTCCGCTGAAGGTGTCACCGGCCCCGCCCACGGGAGTGGCCGATCGTCAGTGCGCGCGCATCATCCTGGTCAGCGGCGGCACCGGTTCATTCGAGGTGGGGCGGCGGACGCAGGAGGTATCGATGGGGCATGTCGTCATCGTCTCGCCGGGATACTCCGTGCGCTTTGTCCATCCGGAGAACTTGCAGATGCGGGTGGTCAGTCTGGACGTGCCGGCCTTCCGTGCGCAGGCGCGCCACTGGGACATCGCCCGCTCGGCCAATTTCAAGGCCCTCTTTCCTTTCGCCGCGCTGCGGTCCCCGCAGCGGGGCGCGCAGAAGGTGCTCGATTTCTGCCTCATCTCGCAGATTTTCGAGCAACTGCTCGCCTTGGCCGGGGAGATCGAGCGGGAAATTGCCGAGCAGCGTCCGGGTTGGCGTGACCTCGCTTCCCTGCATTTCCAGCATCTATGCATCGCGGCGTCGCGTGGCTACACCCAGCAGCGGCGCACCTCGCTCGATACGGACCGGCGGGTGGCCCGGGCGGTGGAATGCATCGACCGGAATTTCCGCGAGGAAATCACGGTGGATGCGTTGGCCCATGCCGCGGCCATGTCGAAGCGGAATTTCTACCGACTTTTCCGGCAGTCTCTGGGACTCACGCCCAACGCGCACCTCAAACAGGTGCGTCTCACCCGGGCCTCGGAGATGCTGCGGCTGAGCGAGGCGAGCGTCACCGAGATTTGCTTCGACTGCGGTTTCACCGATTCCAATTTCTTTTCGCGCGAATTCCGGCGCACGCATGGCATGTCGCCCACCTATTACCGCCGGATCTGGCGCAGGTAGGCTTGCGGGCTTCCCATCTTTATGACGCATATACGAACCACCGACCCCATTCACTACTCAGACGGCCGGCCGGCCTGCCGCTGGCGCCTGGAGGCGCAGGATCAGGGGCTCGTTTTTGCGTATGGTCATGGTCCGAAAAACTGCGATGTCCTCGGTGCGCGGGAGGCATGGGTTTTCGAGCACGGGGGGCTCTATTATATGACCTACGATGGAGCGGGTCCGAAGGGGTGGCTTGCCTGCCTTGCGACCAGCCGCGACCTTGTCACATGGGAACGGCTTGGCCCGATTCTGGATTTCGGGGAACCGGGAAGCCCGGATTCCGCCACCGCGACCTATGGCACGACGTTCCACCATGGCGGCAAGTGGCACATGTTCTATCTCGGCAGCCCGAGTGCGAGCCCGGCACCGGATTATGTCCCGATGTTTCCGTATCTGACGCTGAAGGCCGAGGCGGATTCTCCGGAAGGTCCATGGCGCAAGCGCTATGACATCACCCCATGGAGGCCCGGGACCGGAACCTATTATGAGGCCACCGCGAGCCCGGGACGGATCATCGAACATGGCGGGGAATTTCTGCAATTTTTCAGTGCGTCCGTGAGCCGGGACTTCGGTCGCGGGTTCATCGAATGCAAGCGCACGCTGGGCATCGCCCGCACCACCAATTTGGATGGAGCATGGACGCTGGAGCCGGAGCCGCTTGCTCCCCTTGATGACCAGATCGAAAACTCGGATCTTTATTACGAGGAAGCGAATGGCACATGGTTTCTCTTCACAAACCACATCGGCATTTTGCCCGAAGGGGCGGCGGTGCCCGAGGTGGCGGAGGCGGGCGCGGAATATACGGACGCCGTTTGGGTCTACTGGACGAAGGATCCCAACCACTGGGACCCAAAAAACAAAGCCGTGGTGCTCGACGGACGGAACTGCACATGGTCGAAGCAGTGCATCGGGCTGCCGGGCGTCGTCAAAGTGGGAGACCGACTCGCCATTCTTTACGATGCTCCCGGGGGAGACAGTGTGAGCCACATGCGCCGGAGCATCGGCCTGGCATGGCTCAACCTGCCGCTCGTGTCGCCAACCGACTCCTTACCTTCGGCCCGCTGCACCTCGTGCCCATGAAGCAGTCATGGATCGGTCCCGATTCATTCCGCACCACGGGTGAAGCCTGGAGCGATAACCATCAACTCATTCCGGCCGGAATCCTCGCGGCTCCGGAAGTCCGCCACTCCAAGTTGTGAGCCATCAGCCCACCCCACCGGACGGCACGCGCCTCCCCACCCTGACCAAAGCGGCATGGGGCGTTGGGGGCATGGTGGACAATCTCATGATGAACGGCGCGGCCATGCTGCTTCTGCCGATCTACAACATCGCCCTTGGCGTCAACCCGATCTGGCTGGGGTATGCCATGCTTTTGCCGCGAATCATCGATGTGATCATTGATCCGATGATTGGCAATTGGTCCGACAATGCGAGCACCCGCTGGGGCCGCCGCCGGCCGTTTATCGCAGTGGGTGGCATCATCGCCGCCATCGCATGCGTCCTGCTCTGGATGCCACCGCTTCATTGGGACAAAAATGGGTTGCTGGCTTATGCTGCCTTTTTCAGCACCGCGCTCTGTGCAGGCTACGCCCTGTTTTCGATCCCGTGGAGCGCGCTGGGTTACGAACTGACCACCGATTTTCATGAGCGCACGCGGGTGATGGCATGGCGGCTTTACTTTGCCTACGCGGGCGGCTTGGCACTGCCGTGGCTCTACAAACTGGCCTTGCTGCCCATCTTCAGCCCGCAGGATACCGGGGGCTTGCCCAACGAGGTGTATGGCGTGCGATGGGTGGCGGTGATGGTCGCGGTGGTCTGCCTCGCGGCGGCCTTGATTCCCGCATGGTTCTGCCGCGAGCCGGTGCAATTGGTCAAACAGCCGCACACCGGCATGCGGGAGGCTCTGACACTCACATTCCGCAACGGTCCATTCCTGCTTCTGAGCGGTGTTGTGGTGGTGGTGATCAGCGGACTTATCCTCTCCGGGCCATTCCTTCTCTACCTGAATATTTATTATGTCACGGACGGAAACAAGGATCTTGCCGGCACGCTCGGCGGGTGGGGCGGAACACTCGGCACAATCCTCGGGTTTGCCTCAACCCCGCTTCTCGTGGCCATGGCCACACGGATCGGCAAAAAAAATGCCATGCTCATCGGCCAGGGCGCCGCAATGGTCGGCTACGCGCTCAGTTGGTTTTGCATCACACCCGCGATGCCCTATCTGCAACTGCTGCCCGCGATCCTGATCTTTCCCGGACTCAATTCCGTCTGGCTGCTGAGCCAGTCGGTGATGGCTGACATTTGCGACATCGACGAATTGCGCAGCGGCAAGCGCCGCGAAGGGATGTTTGGCGCAGCGATGGCCCTGATTTTTAAATTCAGCATGGCCGTTGCCCCGGTGCTGGTCGGCTACATGTTGGTCTGGTCCGGCTTCCGCGAAAATTTGTCCGCCCAGACAGAATCGACGATTTTTGCCATGCGGATGTTTTATGCGGGCATTCCGGTCGTCTGTCTTGCGATCTCCCTTGTGCTGACCTCGATGCTCCCGATTTCCGAGAAGGATGCCCACGAAGTGCGCCGCCTGCTCGACGAGCGCAAAAAATCTCTTCCATAAAACCCTATGAAAAAAGATCCGTATGCCGCCGTAATCGTGGCTCTTCTCGCCGCTCTGCCGGGGGCGGCGCCGGGCCGTGCCGCCACGGAGGATGCAGCCCCGGACGACGTGCAGGTCGCGGTCTATTATTTTCCCAACTGGGGCCCGGAGAATGCCTCCGAATGGGCCTCGCTCAAGCGGGCGCAGCCGCGTTTCGAAGGCCATGCGCAGCCGAAAGTTCCGGCTTGGGGCTACCAGGATGAGAGCGACCCGGACGTCATGGCGCAAAAGATCGCGGCGGCCGCCGACCATGGCATCGATGCGTTCATCTTCGACTGGTATTACTACAACGAGGATGAGAGCGGCCTGGCGGGCGGAGCGTGGGACGGCTCCAAATACCTTTACAAGGCACTGGAGGAGGGCTTTCTCGCGGCACCGAACAACGACCGGCTCAAGTTCGGCATCATGTGGTGCAACCACAATCTGGGCGACATGGTCAAGGGCGCGGTCAAGCCGGAGACCTTCGAGAAACTCACCGACTACGTGATCGAAAACTACTTCAAGCACCCGTCCTATTGGAAAATCAACGGGTGCCCCTACTTCTCCATTTACGAGGTCAACACCTTCATCGAAACCTTCGGCGGCGACCGGGACGCCGCGGCCGCCGCCTTGGAAAAGTTCCGTGAAAAGACCAAAGCGGCCGGATTCCCCGGGCTCCACTTGAACGGCGTCCTCTACGGTCTCGGGGGGGCGGACCGCAATGGCGCCGTGGCGGCACTCGGGCTCGACAGCGTCACGTCCTACGTCTGGATCCACCACTACAGCCTGCCTGATTTTCCGGCGACCGATTACCAGCAGGTGGCGGACGGATACTTCGCGGCGGTGGAGAACGGCGGTGGGGCCAACGGACTCGGCCAGGCGGCGAAACACCTGCCCGCCCCCTATCACCCCAATGTCTCCATGGGCTGGGACAGTTCGCCGCGCTGCCCCCCCGAGGCGGATTGGATGAACGAACGTGTCTATCCCTTCGGGGCGATCATCACCGAAAACACCCCCGAGCGCTTTCGCGAGGCGCTCGTCCGGGCGAAGGATCTGGCCATGAACCTCCCGGCCGGTAACCGCGTCATCACGATCAACTCATGGAACGAGTGGGGTGAGGGCAGCTACCTTGAGCCGGACACGCGCCATGGCATGAGGTATCTTGAAGCGGTCCGTGAGGTGTTCGGAACGGGAGTCCTCGGAACAAAAACGAAATGAAGACACCGAAAAAATCCCCACACCCCATGAAAAAACTTCCGCTTTCCGCCGTCTTCGCAGCCATCCTTGCCCTACCCGTGCTCATCTCCATCCCTTCTTGCTCTCCGCCGGCGGAAGCGCCGCCGGCGGAATCCGTGCCCGCTGCTGACCTTGTCGTGAACGGCAATTTCGAAGCCGATGCGCAAGGTAATCTTGCGGGCTGGGAACTCATCCGCACGCCTGTTCCCGGCGCGAAGCCTCTCGCCGGATTCGGCAAGGCTCCGGCCACCGCGCTCTACATCGAAGATGCGGGCGGCGTGAAGCAAACAGTCAAGGGGCTCCCGCAGGACCAAACGTATCGGCTGACCTTCCGCGCTTGGCGGCGGGGAGGGGACTGGGCGCCGAAACCAACTCTCACCATCGGTGGCATCCCGCTGACCATGCAGCGCGAAATCCTTCCGGAGTCGCCGGACAACCAGCCGGGCCGGAACCTCGAACTTTATACGATCGATGAATTGGTCCGGCCCGGTGAGGGAGACTTCGAACTGAGGATCGAATCGGTCGGCGACATCGTCGGCCTTTCTCGTTACTCCGAGGTGTGGCTCGAGCAGGTCACGTTCACGCCGGTCGAAGAGAAAACCGATTTGCTCAACTACCCGGTCGAGACCATCGCGTTCCGCGACCGCGCTCTCCTGCGATCCGGCCGGGAGGAGACGATCGGGCTGCAACTTTCGAATCCGGTCGATGCTCCGATCATGGCCAAGGTGAAGCTTGTTGTCCCAGACGGTGTGAAAGCCCTCGATCCAGTCGAGCGCGAGGTCACCGAGTGGACGCGCCGCGAGATCTACGCACCGTTCATCCAAGCCTACGGTGTCCCGCGCAAGTTGCCGGAGAAAAGTCCTTCGTCCGCCCTCACGTGGCGCGTCGAAGCGGAAAAGCCCGGCGACTATGTTTTTCAATTCGAAGTCGCGGGCGAGCGCATCACGCCTTTCACGGTCAAGCTCGACGGAACTTTCGAACCCGCATTGTCCAGCGTGGAGAAAGCCGCGGCAGTTCCGCCGCCGGTCAAGGCCGGCACCGGCGACATCAAAGTCGGCGCCATGTTTTATCCCGGATGGGTCCCGGGTTCGGGCTGGGGCTGGAAACTGCTTGATCCGTATCCGAACCGGAAACCCGCCCTCGGCTACTATGACGACACCAAGATCGAAGTCATCGACTGGCAGATCAAATGGGCGCTGGAGCACGGCATCACCTTTTTCAATCTGTGCTGGTATCGGTTTCCGGAAAATATCGGAAAAAGTCCGGTGCAGGCTTGGCGCAACGACACGCTTGATAAGGGGCTGCTCCAGTCGTCCTTCATCGATCAATTTGAGTTCGCCCTCACGTGGGAGAACCACAATGCGGCGGGCATCTCTTCCCTCGAGGATTTGCTGGAAAACCTCATGCCCTACTGGATCGAGAATTATTTCCGCCACCCGAGCTATCTGCGCTTCGACGGCAAACCGGTTTTCTTCCTCTACTCGGTGGATAAATTCATCGAGCAGTTGGGCGGAATTGCGAACGCGCGCGCGGCGCTGGAGGCCATGCGCAAAATGTGCCGCGACGCCGGACTCAACGGCCTGATCATTGCCGGCGAGGATCGCAATGATAACCGGACCGTCCTGGAAAAATTCCGGGTGTCCGGTCTGGACGCCGCGTGGTCCTACGGCATGCAGCGGGTCTCGGACCTGCGTCTCCGCCGCGAATGGGATTTGCTGCCCGACATCGCCACCATTTCGATGGGGTGGGACCCGCGACCGTGGCAGGACTACATCGGCTACTGGTGGACCTCGCATTACCAGCGCACCCCCGAGGAATTCCGCCAAGCCGCCGAAGAAACCCTCGCCATCATGAAGTCCTGGCCGGAAGACAGCATTGCGCGGCACATCGTGCAATTGGACAATTGGAACGAGTGGGCCGAAGGCCATTACATCGCCCCTTCGCGCGAGGGAGGCTTCGCTTATCTTGAGGCTGTTCGGCAAGTCTTCGCCCCCGACTCACCCAAGCCGTCCAATGTGCTCCCCGAGGAAGTCGGCCAGGGGCCCTACGAGGATTCCTACGAGCGCTGGTTGCAGTCGTGGAAAGCCATTCTGGATCAAAAGGCGGAGTAGGTTCTCCCACGACGGGCCAAACCAATCGACGCGCGGTGTGCGGTCCCTCCGGGCATCCACGCGCCTGAGGGGCTTCTGGATCGTTGGCAAGATAATGCTACAGATTGGCAGCATCCTCACAGCGGGGTGTGCCGGGAGGGACTAATCTCCTCAAATCCACACTCCCTATGAGCAAAATCACCCGCTCCATCTCCGCCGCTGCATTACTACTCGGAATTTTCGTTTCTTTTTCGCTCTCGGCGCGCGCGGGAACGCTGAGTGTAACCAACGGATCGTTCACCAACCTAACCGGATTATCCGGGCCGCAGTTTGGAGTTTGGTATGGCGGTGTTCCCGCAGGGTGGTCCACCACGGCCGCCTCCAGCGCTTATACTGTTCAGAACGTGAGCGGCACCTACTACGCGAACCTGGATACGCTGGCGCCGAACAGCAACACGGTCTTGCGTCAAAATGTCGGGACGATCGATGTGACGTCCGACATTACGCTTTCGTTTACCCTCACAACCCTTAATGGAACGCCCACGATGGGCTCGGGTATCTACAACCTTGCCAACAGCAATTCTTTCGCGACGTTCACCTCTTCGACCATCAACGGCGTGACCAATGTCACCTACACGGCGCGTGGTGTTGCTCCCGGCTCGTCGCTCTACATCGCGTTTTGGGATTTGGGAGCGGGCGCTTCCGGCCTGACTGGCGTTTCCATTTTGGATTCGGCCACGACGTATCTGTGGAACGGGGGCGTGTCCGGGGTGTGGACCAATGGGGGCGGGGGATGGACGGACAAATTCGACAACACGGCGACCAACTACAGCAACGCCAAGCCGGTGGTGGCGCAGTTTACCAACGCGGCGGCGGGGACCAATGTGACGGTTGCTGCCAACGGCGTGAACGTCGGCAATGTCGTGGTTGATGGCGGCAATTACGCCTTCTCCGGCGGCACCATCACCATGACCAACACCACGTGGTCGGTGAGCAACGCGGTCGCCACTGTGAGTGGTGCCTTGGCTGGCACCACGGGTCTGACCAAGAGCGGCGGCGGCACATTGGTTCTGGGCGCGAGCAACAGCTACAGCGGTGGGACGACTTTGAGCGCGGGCACGCTGGCTCTCTCCAATGTCAATGCGTTGGGTTCCGGCAACCTGACGGTCAATGGTGGGACGCTCGATCTGGGCGGCAACAATCTCACCGCGGCGAACTTGGGCGGCACGGGCGGCACGATTTCCCTCGGTGCCAACACCCTCACGGCCTCGATGACGACTGGTGGGCAGTTCAATGGCACCATTTCCGGCAGCGGGGGCTTGGTCAAAACCGGAGCCAGCTTTTTGACCTTGGCCGGCAGCAATTCCTACACGGGAGGCACCACGGTCAATGCCGGCACCCTCTTCGTCATCGGCAGCGGAACCTTAGGCGATGCGGCCGGGACGCTTACCGTGAGCAACGCAGTCTTGGATCTTCGTAACCAGCAAACCCGCACGGGCACCATCACGATGATCGGGCAGGATGCGCGCTTACTCAGCGAAACCGGTGCCGGATCACTGGTCAACAACGGAAGCGCGCTGCAATTCGGCGGCGGTCAGATTACCAACATTTCCATTTCCGGCACGGGCGGGCTCAATGTGACCGGCGGCGGATCGCTCAACTCCTCCAACTCCTTCACCGGCGCCACGACGATCTCGGCCACACCGGGTTGGTATGGGGCCAATACGCTCTTCGTGGTCAACGCGCACGCCTTGGGCGCGGCTTCGGGCGATCTGACTATTTCGGGCGGAACGGTGAACTTGCAGGACAACACGATCACCCGTTCGGGTAACGTCACGATCAGCGGCGGGACGATTAATGCGGGAACCTTGGGCAAGGACGGCGGGAACTTCGGCATCCAAGGCGGGACGGTCAACGCGGTCCTCGCCGGCACCGCCGGTTTGGTCAAGAGCGGCGCGGGCACCGCGACATTAGGCGCCTCCAATTCCTATGCCGGTGCGACCGATGTCCAAGCGGGGACCTTGTCGCTGAGCAGCAACGGCCGCTTGGCCGCGGGTGCGGTGACGATCAGCAACGGCGCCAGTCTCGATTTTGCCACCGGCAGCGGTCAGACCAACATCGTGGCCAATGACATCTCGGGGGCCGGACAACTTCTCAACAACAACAGTTCGGAGACTCGGTTTACCGGCTCGGTGACCAGCACGGGTGGTCTGACCATCAACAGCGGCACGGTGCGCATCGGCAATGGCGGCACGACGGGTTCCTACAGCGGGGACACCGCGCTCAGTGGCGGCACCTTGGCCTTCGACCGCTCGGACACCTTGACCTACGGCGGAATCATCTCCGGCAGCGGCAGTCTTGCCAAGGTGAGTGCCGGCACGGTTGTTTTGGCCGGCAACAGCACGAATTTCAGCGGGACCCTGACGATTTTCGCCGGCACCGCGCGTATCGGTGACGGCGCAACCAACGGTCTGTTCTCGGGCAACACAACAGTCAACGGAGGCGGCACACTGGCGTTCGATCGTTCCGATGCCTCCAGTTACAGCGGGATCATTTCCGGAGCGGGTGTGGTGGTCAAAGTCAACACGGGGGCCATGACCCTGACCGCAAGCAACAGCTACAGCGGTTCGACCACGCTGTTTGCCGGAACCTTGGTGGCCGACCACGCCAGTGCCCTGGGCTCGGGCAACATCACCTTCAGTTCCGGCGGCGGCAACACCGGCACGATCCGCTACACCGCGGCCTCGGCCGGGACTGACTGGGGTGCACGCTTCAAAAACAGCACCGGAACCATTCGGCTCGACACCGACGGCAACAACGTTGCCTTGGCCGGAGCCATCGACAGCAGCAACACCCAGGGGTTGGTCAAATCGGGCGGCGGTTCGCTGACTTTGAGCGGGGCTAACGCCTACACGGGGACCACCGCCGTTACCGGGGGCGTGCTCGAGTTGGCGTCGACGGGCGGTGCGGCGGCGGGGGGGACCAGCGCGGTCAGCGTGGGGACGGGCGCTACGTTACTTCTCTCGCAAAGCGATCAAGTCAACAACGGCGCCACGGTCACCCTCTCGGGTGGAACCATCCGGCGGGCCAGCGGGGTGAGCGAAGTTTTCGGGAACCTGAACTTGACGGCGGCGTCCGCCCTGGATTTCGGCAGCGGTGGCTCAGGATTGCTGCAGTTCGGCACCTACGCGCAAGACACCGAAAGCGCCTTGCTCACCGTGCAGAATTTCTTCCAAGGCAACTCGCTGGTCTTCAGCCAAAACTTGGTGGCGGGTGGATTCATCGATGCGTCGTCCTCCGGAAATTACGACAACGGCTACTTTGCCTTCGCCGACGGATTCACCACGTCGTGGAATGGCACCGACACCTTCACCATCACCGCCATTCCCGAACCTTCGACCTACCTGGCGGCGGCGGGCTTGCTGGCCATGATGCTCTGGTCCTGCCGGCGGCCGGGACGGCGCCCGACACTGTTGTCCAAGGCGTCTTTGGCAGGGAAATGCTAACAATTGGCAAAAAACTCCGCGCATTCTGCCACAACCTGAGCAACAAATATCCCAGTTTTACTTTAATCATCAACCTCCCTAAATAACATCCGATGAACCTACACAAACTCCTCCCGACCCTCGTCATCACCTTTAGCCTGCTCGCGGCGGCAGACAGTGCCAAAGCACAGCTCGTGCTAACCAATGGCAACTTCCAAGACTTGACAGGTCTAACGCCCCAACCCAGCTCCCCTGGATGGTATCAGGGCGTTCCTGCTGGTTGGTCAAGCTCCACCGCCAACCTCAATTTCAACGTCATTGATTACTCGTCGGGCAACTTAGGCGCTAATCTTCAAACGCTGGGGCCTTCCTCTCCCTCCTTCACACCTCTTTATCAGAGCGTTGGTCTCTTGCCATCGACAGGCGATGTTACGCTGAGCTTTAACATTCTCGGGCTCAGTCCCACCTACGGCATGGCTGCGGCCATTTATAATGCCCCTGGCGGGGGAAATCCCACCAACGGATGGAACCTCTTAGTTAGTGGGTCTTATGATCAAACCGTCAGCACTATCCAGACATTGGTTGCTCCGAGCGTTGCCGCTAATACACCCATTGCTGTCGCCTTCTGGCAATTTTCGGGTTCCCCAGGCATCGACAACGTGACGGTCGTTCCGGAACCCTCCACTTACGCGCTCCTCGTGCTGGCGGCCGGCGGTTTGGCGGCCCACGTCGCGCGCCGTCGTCGTTTGCGCTGAGCAGCCTCTTTCGCGCTGTGATCTCAGGCAGGTTCTATTGCGCGCTTGCTGTTTCGTTGGCTGGTCTCTCGTTAGCCTCGGCGCAGCCCAGCGGGGGCGGATTGAGTGTCACCAACGGCGACTTTAGCGATCTTACCGGACTGCAGGAACAGGCCGATGGATGGTATTCCGGTGTTCCCGCCGGGTGGACGTCACAAATGGACATCAACGGTCCCGTCACGCACGCAATACGCCGCGAAACGGGCGACCTTGTCGCCAATCTTTCTGTCATCAGCCAAACGCAACCTTCGTTCGTGGCGTTCGAGCAGGAGGTCGGGCGGTTGGATGCGCCGGCCGAGGTGACCCTGACTTTTGAACTCAAGGAGCCATGGCACGGCGAGCCCTTCTCGATGGGGGCGGCGATTTATGACACACTCGCCACGACTTACGCGCTGGCCTCGGGTGACTTCAGCAATCCCGGCACGCACACCGTGGTGGCCAGCAATGTCCCGGCGGGCACGCAGATCAAGATCGGCTTTTGGACGGTCAAGGGCTTTCCCAAGCTGGACAACGTCTCCATCGCGGTTAAACCGAACGAGTAACCTCCCCGTATCTGCGCGGCCGGTTGGTGCGACCTGCCGTCTTTGCCGTGGCACGATTGTCCTCGCTTTTGGCAGCCGCAGCGTCGCGGACGTGACCCGGCTGCCGTATGTTATTCTATGCTGCGTCCTGCCGCATACCCCCTCACGGTGCAATCTCCATCTGACCTCCAGAACCAGCAGGCCTCGTCGCCACGTTCGCATGGCTTCACCTTGATCGAGCTCCTTGTTGTCATCGCCATCATTGCCATTCTCGCTGCCCTGGCTTTCCCGATGGCCAGCCGCACGATCGCCTCGGGCCACACCGCCAAGGCAACATCGAACCTGCGACAGATCGGCGGACTCCTCACCTCCTACGTGGCGGACAACAACAACCGGCTGCCGGCATACGAACCACCTGGCTGGTCCACGGCGACAAACTCGAAATTCTGGCAGAACGTCTTGCGCATGCATGGTGGGTTGCCCGTGAGGGGCAATCCGGACAAAGACACCTGGCTGCCGGAGATTTTCTACGATCCCCTCGTCAAACAGGGGCGCCAGCACCTGTGGGGTTGCTTCGGGGGAAACAGCGCGGTCTTGCGCAAGCCGAACGGAACCCCGATGTCCGCCATCCCCGCACCGACCCGAAAAGTTGTCGTTGCCTCGGCCGTGGACAGCACCGCGAAAAACCGTTTCGACAGCAGTTGGTATTTCGACGGCACGAATGCCATGACGGCTCCGGCCAAGGTTGATCCCCGCCATAAAGACAAGGTGCTCTGCCTGTTCGTGGACGGACACACCGAGGCGTTGGACGTGGCCAACATGAGCCCGAGCGACCGCCGCAAATATTTCTTACTCGATGACAATTGACGCCGCACCTCGGACTGGCGGGCGGGGTCGGAGAAGTCTCATGCCGCGAGTCGCGCAGTGCTCCGCCGTGATGCTCTTCTCGCTCGCGGCCAACGCGGCCGCCGACTGGTCCGCCGTCGATGCCGGCTTCGCTGCTCCTCCCGCCGAATACCGTTTGATCCAGTTCGGGGCCCATGATGGCGCCCTGCTTCCGGTCGACCAGATGGCCGCGGCCGGTATCGGTGGCATCCAGCTTTTCATGCAGAGCGACGGTTATCTGCAAACCGAGCAAGCTTGGAGCAATGTGCAAACCAATATTCTCGCCGCGAACGCGGCCGGGTTGAAGGTATGGGTGACTGACGAGAATGGCTATCCCAGCGGTATGGCCGGCGGAAGGGTGGTCGAGGCCAATCCGGCCCACGAAGCCCGCTGCCTTGTCGAGGTGAAGCTCGACGGCCGGGGGCGCGCCAATCCTTTCACGCTTTTCTTGCCGACCGGCGCGGAAAAGTTTGTCTATGCCTACCTTTATCCCCGGGACAGCAGCAACCAGCCGGTGCTGAGCAGCAACCAGGCTGTTCCCGTGCAGACGAACTTGGTGACGGGGACGGGAATAAGGGGGAACTGGACACTGCGCGCCTACGCTTTGCGGATCAACGACGAGAGCACGCAGGCCATGAGCACCGCCGCGCAGTTCCAGACCAGTGGCCGATATCCCGACTTGCTCGATTCGGCGGCCATGCAGACGTTCATGTCGCTCACGCACGAGGAATATGCGCGGCGCTTCGGCCCGCTGCAGGGCAAGATCGATGCCTTCTATTCGAACGAACCGAACCTCATGACGCTATGGTGGAACGGCAATCCGGCCGAGCGGCCCGGCGGGGTGAGTTTCCTGCCGTGGGACGGCGATCTCTCCCTGCGTTTCCAAGAGCGCCACGGCTATGACATGCGACCCTTCTCGCCCTCGCTCTTCACGGGTGCCGCGGACACAACCTCCAAACTCGTGCGGCGACATTTTTACGAAACCATCGGGGCTGTCCTGGCGCAGAATTTCTCGCAACGCATCGCCGACTGGGCGGACCAGAACGGGGTGTTGTCCGCCGGGCATCCCTTGCAGGAGGAGGATCTCTACTACCATGTGATCCACTACGGCGACATGTTCCGCTTTGTCGAACCCATGGACGTCGCCTCCTGCGACGTGCCCATGCCGGACCGCGGTGCCACTTGGAATTATTGGATGCCGAAGTTCCTCAGTTCCGTGGCGCAGTTCAAAAACCGGCCGATCGTCTCTGCATTGCTGGATCCGCTCATCTATCGCTCGCAACCTAACCTCACGCCTGTGCCCCAAGACTTCCGCCGCATCGTCAATATGGCGGTCTTCTCCGGTGTGAACCAGTTCCAGACCTACCTCTCTTGGAGCCAATACAGTCCTGCGTCTTACCGCGGGATGAGTGAATATCTCGGGCGCTTGTCGTTGGCCCTGCGCGGAGCGCGCAACGCGGCGACTGTCGGTCTCTATTACCCCATAGAAACCTTCCAAGCGAACTTCATCCCGGCGCCGGATTTTTGGACCATGCCCGTCACCGAGTGGCAAACCCTGCGCTCGATGCAGAGCACGCTGAACAACACGGCGCAAAATCTCTGCAAGGCGGGCATCGACTTCAATTGGCTCCACGGCGACTGGATCCGCAATGCCGTGGTCGAGGGCGGCGTGCTCGTTGTCGGCTCGCACCGCTACTCCACCGTTCTCTTACCCCGCGTCGAACTTCTCCCGCTCCCTGTGGCGCAAAAGTTGGAGCAGTTCCGGCAGGCCGGAGGCAAGGTTGTCCTTGTCGAAAGCAAGCCCGTGCTGGGCGACTCGGTGTCCGAGCATGCCACGGTCGCCTCTTTGTATGCCAGCCAGTCTGTGGTCACGGTGGCTAACCTCGTGACCGAACTCGGGCCGGTCGTGCCGCCGGATTTCTCCGTTCGCATTCAGCCGCCTGTCGAAGAGGGAACGACGCAGGAGTTCTTCTCCGCGCGCTTTGTCCGGGACGGTCGGCGCATTACCTATTTGGTCAACAACGGCATGACGATGTCCGCGCCGACCTTGACGCTCGCCGGTGGCGCCTCGGGCCGTGTGGCCGTTTACAATCCCCTCGATGGGTCCATCACCGGTCACGACCTGCCGGGATCACTGACCATCGCGCCATCCGCCAGTCTTCTCGTCGTCGAGAACCCGGCGACTGTTCCCTCCACGGATTATCAGCCGCCGGCCTCCGGTCAGACCGTGGTCAATGGCGACTTCAGCGACCGGACGGGGATGAGCAACACCTCGCCTGGTTGGTCAGGAGGATTCCCCCCCGGTTGGTCGGGAGGAACAACTTCCGCCTATGCGGTCGGGGCCTTCGGGGGTGTGGCTTATGCCAATCTGGGGGAAATCACTTCCGCCGGCCCCTTCCGGCCCATGACGCAGGATGTCGGCACGGTCGAGGTGACTACCGATGTCCGCCTGAATTTCACCTTGGCTAATCTGCAGTCCGGATCCTCCACTGTGGGAGTCGCGATCTACGGGCCGGGCCGCGTGAATTTGGGCAATGCCAGTTTCACCAACGCGGGGACATTCACCCATACCGTCAAGGGCGTCGCGCCCGGCACCCCGCTGGAGATCGCTTTTTGGGGAGTTGCCAAATCGCCGGCCATGGGTCTCACCGGGGTCGGGCTTCAATTTTCCGAAAGTGCGTTCGTTTGGAGTGGCGGCGTTGGCGGTGTGTGGGTCGATGGCGGCGGTGGATGGTCGGACAACTTGGACGGGGCCGCCGCGACTTGGAGCAATGCCAAGCCGGTCATCGCACACTTCACCAACTCCGCAGTGGGAACCAGCGTAACGGTTGGCTCCGGGGGAGTAGTCACCTCGGATGTGCTTGTCTCCGGAGGGCACTATGACATTGCCGGTGGCAGCATCACGGTGAGCAACACCGCGTGGTCGGTGGCCGCCGGCTCCAGTGTGACCGTGGCCAGTTCCCTGCTGGGATCCGGCGGGCTGACCAAATCTGGCGGGGGAGCGCTGGTTCTTTCCGGGAGCAACAATTACAGCGGACCCGCCATCGTCGAATCCGGGCGTCTTATCGTCGACGGTGATCACAGCAGCATCCTCGGCGATGTGGTCGTGCGTCCCGGCGCCGCCCTCGGCGGCTCTGGCGTGGTCGGTCGCAACCTCGCGTTCGATCCGGGCTCTGGTTGGTTCCTCGCGTCGGGCTCCGGTCTCACCGTGGCCGGCGTGGTCACGGGAGGTTTCCATGCCGCGCAGGTGCAAAACCTGCACTCGGCCACACCGGTCGGACGATACAGGCTCATCACCGGCGCGGTTGATCCGGCGGAGTTTTCTCCGATCGGCCAAGACGCGGCCATGGATATCGGAGGGATGCGCCGCGCATGGTGTGAAATCGGCCCCGCATCGCTCGACCTGGTCGTCGCTGCTGCAGCGCAAAGCTTCTCCGGTTGGCTGCAGCAGTATGGACTGGCCGGCGCCGATGCCGCCATGACCGCTGCGCCCGCGGGCGATGGCATTCCCAATCTTTTGAAATATGCCTTCAACCTCGACCCCACGCGTAACGAGGGCTCAGGGCTGTATCCCGGCGAGCATCGGGGCTTGCCGCACTTCGCCGTGTCGGCGGGCAGCCATATGGAAATGTTTTATTACCGCGACACGGCCAAGCCGGATATCGACATCACGCCGGTTTGGCGGGCTCGTTTGGAAGAAACCCCGGACTGGTCTGAAGTGCTCGATCTTCAGTTGATCGGCACACAAGGAGGCGTCGAGCAGTGGCGTGCCCGTATTCCGATAGACGACGAGAGGGGATTCATGAACATCCGGGTCAACACCAGATGATGAGGTCCGCAAAAGACGCGCACGCCGCATTCCGCTTCCCGGCAGGGACCTCTGGTCGTGCCTGCATGCGCTAAGCCGGTAACTTATGGCCGATGCCCCCCGCATTCCGCCGGTTCCCGGAAGCAGGAGTCTGCCGGGTGGCACGATTATCCATTTTTATGGCAGGATCGTCGCCGCGTAAGAGCGACGGGGCTGCATAATTTGACTCATGCGTTTCTCTCGACTGATCAGCAGTGCATTCCGGGCCGGTGTCCTCCGCGCCGCTGGAATGGTGACGATGCCTTTGCTCCCCGTGACTGGTTTCTGCACGGCCGAAGAACTCGCCGCCCGTCCGAACATCATCGTCATCATGACCGACGACCAAGGGTGGGGGGACACGGGTTATAACGGCAACCCCGAGGTGAAGACGCCGCACATCGACCGCTTGGCCGCGGCGGGAGTTCGCTTCGACAACGGCTACGTTACCGCGCCGCAATGCGTCCCTTCGCGCGCGGGAATCATCCTCGGGCGGCACCAGCAGCGATACGGGCTCGAATGCCAAGTCGACGAGAAATACTACAAGACCTATCAACTGCCGTCGGACGTCCCGACCTTGCCGGAGGAATTGCGCCGGGCGGGTTATCGCACGGGTATTGTCGGCAAGTGGCACCTCGGCGAGCCGGCGGAGACCCAGCCCTTCAACAAGGGCTTCGAGTGGTGCGCCTATTTCCGCGAGGGCATGGGCTTCCAATACGCCACCGATGGACGGCACACGCTTTTCCGCAACGAGCGCGACGAGGTGATCCCGCTCGATCCGGAGGAATACCTGGTCGATGTCTTCACCCGCAAAGCCTTCGAGTTTCTCGGGCAAAAGGACGAGCGCCCTTTCTTCCTTTATCTCTCGTATTACCCGCCGCATTGGCCGCTCGAGGTGCCGGCGCGCTATCTCGAGCCATACCAAGACATCGAAGATGTCCACCGCCGCACCGCCTGCGCCATGATTTCGAGCGTCGATACAGCGGTCGGTGAAGTCATGGCCCGGCTTGCGGAGTCCGGCTTGGCGGACAACACCATCGTGGTTTTCCTCAGCGACAACGGGGCGCCGGAATACGACTCGCAGAACGTGACCCCGATCAAAGTCGGACAGAACGCGTCGAGCAATGGCCCTCTCCACGGCTGCAAAGGCACGCTCCTCGAGGGCGGCATCCGTGTTCCTTTTCTCATGAGCTGGCCGGGCCGACTACCGACTGACACGGTGGTGACGTGGCCCGTGAGCACCCTCGATCTCACGCCCACCTTCCTCTCCGCGGCCGGGGCGCCGCCCATGAAGGGGGCGGACGGCGTGGATCTGTGGCCCTACCTCGAGCCGGTCGTCTCAAAGACAGGCCCCGACCGCGCGCTCTACTGGCGATTCTACACGCACTGGTGTCGGGAGGCGGCGGTGCGCCGCGGACCATGGAAGTGGATTTCCGCCCCCCACCGAAAAGGCGGGATTGCTCTCTTCAACGTCGTGGAGGATCCTTCCGAGAAGAAGAACCTCCTCGTCGAACACCCCGACATCGCCACCTCGCTCGAGAAGGAATTCACCCACTGGAACAAGACGCTCGCCGACCCCAAGTGGGTTACGCTTCCCCCCGAAAAGCCAGGTCAGTGAAGCTGCCTTTCCCTGCAGTCCGGATCTTACCATCGCGGGCGGAACGGTCGACCTGGTGAGCAACACGGTCACGCGTTCCGGAAATGTGAGGATCTCCGGGGGCTCTGTGCACACCGGAACGATCTGCAAGAGCGGGGGGTATAACTATGACATCCAAGGCGGCGCGATCTGGACAGTCCTCGCCGGCACGGCAGGACTGACCAAAAGCGGGGGAGGCACCGCGACACTCTCCGGATCGAATAGCTACGCGGGAGACACTTCCATCGAAGCTGGCCGTCTCGTGGTCAACGGCTCCTTGGCCAGCACCAACGTCAGCGTGGCCAGCGGCGCGAGTCTGGCCGGCAGTGGAACGTTGGGCAAAACAACGATCCTTTCCGGCGGCACCATCGCTCCTGGCAATTCTCCCGGCACCCTGACCATCACCAATGGCCTCACTTGGGCGGGCGGAGGTAATTACAACTGGCAAATATTCGGTCTTAGTGGCTCCGCCGGGCAGACCAACACGTGGGATCTGATCGATGTGACCGCGGGCACGTGGGATATCAACGGGCTCAGTTCGACCAACAAGTTCAACATCAACCTGTGGTCGCTTTCGGGGTTGCCTGACACAACAGGTATCGTGGCTGGTTTCGATGCGACGCAGAACTACTCCTGGAAAATCCTGGCCTCGGGCGGACTCACGGGAACGTTCAACACGAACCTTTTCAACATCAACACTGCTGCGGTCAACGGGACAGGAGGGTTCACCGGTGCCACGGGGCTTTTCAGTCTTGCGCTGGAGGGAAACAACGATCTTTTTCTGAACTACTCCGGGGGTGGTGCAGCCGTGCCCGAGCCGGGCACCTGGGCTGCTGCCGGCTTGCTGGTGGCGGCTGCCGTGCTCCGCCGAGCGTTGCGCCGTAAGCAGGCGACGCCGTAACTGTGTGCCTCCGGTGTTGGCAGGAAACTGCTACACTTTGGCAGGATATTCGTAGCAGGTGCTGATGTGCTCGTTTATTTTCTTTATCTCAAGCCCTCTATGAAAATTTCCCTCCACCTTTTACCCTTGGTCTTGCTGTGTGCGGTCGTTGCTTATTTGCCGGCTTCCGCACGCGCCGGCACGCTCAGTGTCACGAACGGCTCGTTCACTAATCTGACAGGGCTTACCGACAACGGCGGCGGTTGGTATGGCGGTATTCCGGCGGGATGGTCGACCGGGACAACTCCGGCCAACGCCTACACGGTCTTGCTTTCCGGCGGAACCTACTACGCGAACCTTCAGACACTCGGGGCTGCCTGGCCCCCCTTCGAACAAAATGTCGGCACCGTTAATGTGACGTCCGATATCCAGCTGACCTTCACGCTGGCAACGCTCTCGGGCAGCTCATCTGCATATGCCGCCATCTACTACGGCACGAATGTTTCGTATAACTCCTACAGCGCCAACGGTAGCACTTACACCATTACTGTCAGGGGTGTGGATACCGGAACGTCGGTGACAACTTCTTTTTGGAACGTCAACGGCGCTACCGCCCCGGGCCTGACCGGCGTTTCCATTCTTGATTCGGCCACGACGTATTTGTGGAACGGCGGTGTTTCCGGTGTGTGGACCAACGGCGGCGGGGGGTGGCTCGACAATTTCGACAACACGGCGACGACTTATAGCAATGCCAAGCCGGTGGTGGCGCAGTTCACCAACGCGGCGGCGGGGACCAACGTGACCGTCGCGTCCGACGGGGTGACCGTCGGGAGGATCGATGTTGCCGGAGGGGATTATGCCTTCACCGGCGGAACCATCACCATGACCAACACAACATGGTCGGTCAGCAACGCGATCGCCAGCGTGAGCAACACCTTGGCCGGCACGACCGGTTTGGCCAAGAGCGGTTCCGGCACGTTGGTCTTGAGCGCGAGCAACAGCTACAGCGGCGGCACCACGCTGAGCAACGGCACACTGGCTCTTTCCAATGTCAATGCGCTGGGTTCCGGAAACCTGACCGTCAACGGGGGAACCCTCGATCTCGGCGGCAACAACCTCACGGCAGCGAACGTGGGTGGCACGGGCGGCACGATTGCCCTCGGCACCAACACCCTCACCGCGTCGATGACCACGGGGAGGGAATATCAAGGCGTCATCACCGGTTCGGGCGGATTGGTCAAGACGGGCACCAATTTCTTGACCCTGAGAGGCAGCAATACCTACAGCGGCGGCACGGTGGTCAGCGGCGGCACGCTTTTTGTCGCTGGCAGCGGAAACTTGGGTGATGCGGCCGGGACGGTGACGGTGAGCAACGCCGTCCTGGACCTGCGCAACGCGCAGACCCGCACGGGCACCATCACGATGATCGGGCAGGATGCGCGTATCCTCAGCGGCGACACCAACAACCCGGGCTCGATCGTCAACAATGGCGGTGCCTTGCAGTTCGGGGGCGGCTTGATCAGCGCGTCCATCTCCGGCACTGGCGGACTTGATGTCACCGGCGGCGGATCGCTCAATGCGTCCAACTCCTACACCGGCGCGACGACCATCTCGGGAACAACGGGTTGGTATGGAGCCAACTCGCTTTTTGTCGTGAGCGCCCACGGATTGGGAGCAGCCTCGGGCGACCTGACGATGTCGGGCGGAATCCTCAACCTGCAGAGCAACACCATCACCCGCAGCGGCAACCTCACGATCAGCGGCGGAACGGTGCAGGTGGGAACCTTCAGCAAAAGCGGATCGGACTACGACATCCAAGGCGGCAATATCAACGTGGTTTTGGCCGGCGCGGCAGGTCTGACCAAGAGCAGCACCAACGGAGCGAGCCTCAACGCCAGCAACACCTACACCGGAAACACAACAATCAGTGCGGGCGCCCTCCAAGTCAGCGGAACCTTGGGAGATGCAGGCGGTGCCGTCACCGTCAATGGTTCCGGCAGCGGGTCAACGTTTGTTGTTTTGGATCTGCGCAGCGAGCAGACCCGCACGGGCGCGATCACGATGACCAATCAAGACGCACGGATCATCAGCGGCAACGGACTGGGCTCGATCGTCAACAACGGCGGTGCTTTCGCCTTCGGCGGCGGTTCTCTGGAAGTGGCGGTTTCGGGCAGCGGCGGAATGAATATCACCGGGGGCGGTCGGATCACCGCATCGAACTCCTACACCGGGGCGACGGTCATCTCGGCCACGGCGGGATGGTATGGCACCGGCCAGTTCTTCGCGGAGAGTGCGCACGCCTTGGGCGCGGCCTCGGGTGATCTCACGGTAAACGGGGGCAACCTTAATCTTTACAGCAACACCATCACGCGCAGTGGCAATCTCACGGTCAGCGGTGGAACGGTGGCCAACGGCACTTTCAGCAAAAGCGGCACGGATTATGACATCCAAGGCGGAACGATCACCGCAGGCCTGGCCGGCACGGCAGGACTCGCCAAAAGCGGCGCCGGCACCGCGACGCTCTCCGGATCGAACAGCTACAGCGGGGCCACCGCCGTCACTCAAGGTGTGCTCAACCTCAACAGCTCGGCGGGCTCCTCCCTGGGGTCCACGGCAAGCGTCTCGGTGACCAACGCCACCCTTCTCATCTCGCAAAGCGGCCAGGTCAGCGACAGTGCGTCCGTGACGCTTTCCGGCGGGACCATCCTGCGCGGCAGCGGGGTGAGTGAGACGTTCGGTGCGCCTACTCTGACCGCGGCGTCCTTCCTCGACTTCGGCAGCGGCGTTGCGGGCAACCTGACCTTCGGCACTGCCGTAGGGGCGCCGGCCTTCAAGCTCACGGTCAACAATTTCTTTGCCGGCAATACGCTGGTCTTGGGCGACAATCTAACATCGGTTATTCCCACCTCTTACACTGGCACAGCCTTCACCAGCACCTATTTCGATATCAACAGCACGTCGGGTGGCTTCACTTCCGCTTGGAACGGCAGCACCTTCACCATCACGGCCATCCCCGAGCCCTCGACTTTGCTGGCCGTAGCGGGATTGTTGGGGGTTCTGCTATGGCCGGCATCTCTCCGCATCTTGCGCGTGGCTGGTGCCCATCGGTCCGCGCGCCGCTAGAAGGCGCACGGCCATGGACAGCCGCAATGTGACGTCTCGCTCCGGACCTTCGGGGGTGGCTCTTCTGCGCCTGCACGGTTCGGGAGAACGGTTTTGGCAACGATCTCCTGGCTTTTGGCAGACTTCTGCAGGCGGATTTCTCCACTACGGGTAAATTGAATTAAGAATGTTTTTCCGCACGAGTGCCAATTGTCCTGCTTTGTCTGAAACTTCAACACTACCATCCCCTATGAAATCCCCCCTCCGCTGTTACCGCCTCTGCGCCCTTTTGGGCCTTGCCACCTCGATCGCTGCTGTTGCACCGGCGCAGGCGCAGGAGCTGATCACCAACGGCACGTTTGCTGATGGTCTCACCAATTGGACGACGAACAGCTTCGGGGGCACCAACTCCACCTTCGGCATAAACGCGAATGGTCCGACCGACACGAGTGCGGCCTCGAACAACTATGCGTTTGCCGGCGGAGGCGCCTACAATCTGCTCCAGCAGAACGTGACCGTCACGAACGGTTCAGCCTATCGCTTGACGTTCCTGGCCGGGAGCAAATCCGGGCAGGGGGCAACCTTCGGGATTCTCTCGCTCCGGCAGGAGGCGCTCGCGAATTACAACAGCGCCAGTTTCGATTACCGGCCCAGCGATGCGGTGTTCGGCAGTTACACCCTGGATTTTGTGGCGGGGACCGGGACAGTCGGTGTCTGGCTGCGCAACGACGGCGGAGGCTATGCGGCCTACGACAACGTTTCGGTCACACCGGTCGCCGGAGTGGTCCATGCGCTGAACTACAGCGCGGCCTCCGGCATTTCGGAGATTACTTCAGCGCTTTCCGGAAGCGGCAAGGTGACGGTCAATGCGGGCACGGGAGGGCTGACCTTGAGTGGAACCAATACTTACACCGGAGGCACCGAAGTCACCGGCGGCAAGCTCTTCGTCGTTGCGGGCGGAGCCCTGGGTGATCCGGCTGGGACGATCACCATCAATGGCACCGGAGCAGGCTTGGCCACGATTGATCTGCGCAACCAACAGACCCGCACCGGAACCATCACGATGACTGGGGAAAATGCACGGCTGATCAGCGGCGACACCAACAATCCGGGTTCGCTGGTCAACAACGGTGGCGCGTTCGAGTTCGACGGTGGTTCCTTGGAGGTGCCGCTTTCGGGCAGCGGCGGCCTGAACGTGACGGGTGGCGGGCAGATCACCTCCTCCAATTCCTTCACGGGGGACATCACCATCTCCGGCACGGCGGGGTGGTATGGCACTCAGACTTTCTACATCAGCAACACCAACGCGCTCGGTGTTGATTCCAACAACCTGACCATTTCGGCGGGTTGGGTGAGCTTGAAAACCAACACGATCACACGCTCCGGGAATCTCACCATCAACGATGGTTGGGTGCATACGGGAACCTTCGACAAGAGCGGCACGGCCTATGACATCCGGGGCGGCAGCATCGAGGCCACCTTGGCCGGCACGGCGGGACTGACCAAGAGCGGCACGAACACCGCCGCCCTCGGCGCCAGCAACAGCTATTCCGGCAATACCGACATCCAGAATGGCTCCTTGTTGCTCAGCGGTGCCGGACGGCTGGGTGAGGCGGCGGTGACCATATCCAACGGAGCCAGTCTCGCTTGGACCAACGCCGCGACATACATCATGTCCAACAGCATCGCCGGAGAGGGCGCTTTGGAAATGCATTCCGGTGAGGTGCGCTTCACGGGGGATGTCACCTCCACGGGGGGGCTGACGATCAACGGGGGGATCTTGCGCATCGGCAATAACGGGACAACCGGTTCCTACTCGGGGGATACCTTGGTCAACAGCGGTGCCACCCTTGCCTTCGACCGGTCGGATGCACTCACCTACGGAGGCGTGATTTCCGGCAGCGGCTTTCTCTCGAAGGTCAGCTCGGGCGTCACTTATTTGACGGGCAACAGCACGAACTTCAGCGGCACTTTGACGATTTTCGCCAACGCGGTGCGCATCGGCAACTCCGGGACGACCGGGGCGTTTTCGGGAAGCACCGTTCTCGATAGCGGCGGTGTCGAACTGGTTTTCGACCGCAGTGATGCCTACACCCACACGGGATCGATTTCCGGCAGCGGGAAGGTGGTCAAGGTGGCCGCCGGAACCACCACGGTTACCGCCAGCAACAGCTACACTGGAGCCACCCAGCTGTATACCGGGACGCTGGTGGCTTCCAACGCGAACGCGTTCGGCAGCGGAGACATCACCTTCCTGACCGGTGGCGGCAACACGGGGACGATCCGCTACACGGCGGCTTCGGCGGGGACGGACTGGAGTTCCCGTTGTAAGAACAGCACCGGCACCATCCGGCTGGACACCGACACGAACAACGTCACCCTGGCCGGAGCCATCGACAGCAGCAACGTGGGCGGCTTGGTCAAATCCGGCGCGGGTGTGCTCACCATGTCCGGCAGCAACAGCTATGTGGGGACAACAACCGTTGCTGCAGGTGCTCTGATCATCGTGCGAACCGGACTCACTGCCTCCATCCAATCCAACTCCGTTGCCGTGGCCTTCTCCAGCACACCGACGAATGGAACATACGCAGTGCTGCCGGGCCCCGTGGGTTCGGCCTCCTTCGCATCAAACTCAGTGACCGGGTTGGGCGGGAAAACCGCCGCCATGACCAACGCTCCAAACTTGGCCGTGATAGTCTCCGGTGCGGCGAGCAACAATTACTCCACGTGGCTCAATGGACAGCCCCCCAGCGCCGCCAATCAGCTGGCCTACGCCATCGGCGGCGCAAGCAGTCCCACGGCCACCGACGGCATCCCGTCCGTCACCACCTTGACGAGCAGCAACCTTTCCATCACGGCGATCGTGCGCACCAACGACCCGAATCTGACGGTATTCGGGCAAGCCACGACCGACCTGAGCCTCGGGCCTTGGAGCACGAATGGCGTGACCAAGACGAACGCGGCGGATCAATCCGGGGTGCCCTCGGGCACGGCGCGGCAGATCTTCAGCACCGAACGCGGCACGAATTCGAGGCTGTTCCTGCGGCTCAATACCACGCTGCTGCCGTAAAACAGACGGTCACAAGCCCGGCTTTCGCAGAGTGAACTTGCAATGAAAACAAAACGCAGCATCGCCTTCCCGATCCTCTTTCTCGCCGCCGGCCTCGCGTCCGCCATGGCGCAGTCCGGGGATGATCCCTTGATTGTGACCAACGGCGACTTCAGCGATCTGACCGGCCTGCAGGAAATGTCAGACGGCTGGTATTCCGGTGTCCCCGCGGGCTGGAGCGCAGCGCCCTCGGACGGCGGTTCGACCAACTACGCGATCCGGAAGCAGGCGGGGAACTTCGTGGCGAATGTGTCCGCCTTGAGTCGGACACAACCTTCGTTCCAGGCCTTCACGCAGGAGGTCGGCATTCTGCCGGCTCCAGCCGAAGTCACGCTGACCTTTGCAGTGGTGGATTCGTGGCACGGAGAAAATTTTTACATGGGGGCGGCGATTTATGACGCGCGCGCCGTCGCCTACCCCTTGGCCGCCGGCGACTTCACCAATGCGGGCACGCACACCTTGGTCGCCAGCAACGTTCCCGCGGGAACGCAGGTCAAGTTGGGCTTCTGGACTGTCACCGGCTTTCCGAGCCTCGACAACGTGGCGATCACCGTCCGACCGAACGAGTAGAACTCCGGCCCCCGACGCCCCCCTTGCCCTCGGCCACCAGTCCTCCGCTGGCACGATTCTGCTAGGCTCGGTTGGGGCGTCGGGACCAATCCCGAGAACTACGTCTTCTTCCAAAACCTCCTTCGGAAGAATTCCGGCCTGCCCTATGACAAGGGCAGGTTCAAGGCCGGCCAGACGTGGCTGCCGGAGATCTTCTACGACCCGATGGTCAAAGCGGGCCAGCAGCACTTGTGGGGTTTTTTCGGGGCCAATAATGCGATCATCCGGCCGGATTCCCCCGGCGGCACGCCGGTGACCAGCATCGGTTCGCCCAGACGGAAGGTGATTGTGGCCTCGGCGGCGGACAGCACGGGCTCCAGAATCAGGAGCAGTTGGCTGATCTTCGGGCAGGAGTGGGTTTCGCAAGGGGAGGCGTGCACTCTGCCCAGACCCGACCCCCGGCACGGCGGGAAAACCCTGTGCCTTTTCGCCGACGGGCACATCGAGCGGCTCGACACCGCGAAGATGACCCCGGCCGAACGCCAAAAATACTTTCTGCCAGATGCAAACTGAGGCCGATTCGATGCTCCTGCCGTGAGAGGCATTGTGAGGCTTGGGGGTCGTCCATTAAGGAGGATGGCCCGGTGCCTCCTCTGCGGTGCGCCTCAGGTCCGCGGCAGCAGCGAGCCCTGCTACCTGCGCCGACTGGCCATTTCTCCTTGCCGCAGCTGAAGCTTTGGACATAGTAACGCTGCTTGCGATGCTGGTGGAGAAACCGAACATTGATTGGCTCCCAAACGGCCTTCTTGCTGCTCCCGTGGCGCCTGGGTCCGTAGAAATCAGTCGTGTAAATGTCAACTCTCCGACCACAACCACGTCGCAAGTCGTTGATGAGCAAAAAAGGAAGGGTGGCTGAGTTGGTTTAAGGCACTCGACTCGAAATCGAACGTGGGGTTAAACCCACCGTGGGTTCGAATCCCACCCCTTCCGCCATTCTCGCCGCAGGCGAGGTTGAAACTTTCCGGTGGGATGAGAACGAAGTTCGAGCCGAAGACAGGTCGCCGCGGCGACCAATCCCACCCCTTCCGCCATTCTCGCCGCAGGCGAGGTTGAAACTTTCCGGTGGGATGAGAACGAAGTTCGAGCCGAAGACAGGTCGCCGCGGCGACCAATCCCACCCCTTCCGCCGAAAGCCATCCTTGGCGAAGTTTTTTCGGCCGTCTCCACAGGGCGCAACGCGGGGCAACGGCTGCGGCTCAAAGCAACCACGATCGATAGTTACGCCAGTGCTTTTGAGAAGCGCTGCATGCAGGAAGCGGCGCGCCTGCTCGGGAAAAAGTAGTCGCGGTTGCGCCGCGGGCAAAGTGTCGTAGCTTTTGGTATGGCTCCGTTTCATTCCGGGATGAATCATTGGCAGCGCCAATGGCTCAGCGATCGGCTGCACAAGAAGAACGACAACGCCTCTTCGCCCTCGGGGCCCGCGGCGATTACACCCGCCCCCAAGCCAGGACGTCAGGTGGCCAAGAGGAGGCCGCCAAGGACTCCGCCGAAGGACAGTTCCGGATCGTAGCCCGGACGGATTTCGTGGCTGCCGAATCATGCGGCTTGGGCGGACCATGCGCCCCGCGAGTCAGGCAACGAGCGAACCCGCCAAACAAAGGTAACCCCCGCGGGTGACACGAACCCGGTTACGGGTGGGGCGGGAGGGGCTGCATTTCTCCGCTGGCCATGCGGTTCTGGTAATCGTTCCAACTCATCTTTTCGCGGCCGGTATCAATCGGCACCATGGTGATGCAGTTGTCCACCGGGCAGACGATCGAGCAGAGGTTGCAGCCGACGCAGTCTTCCTCGCGGATCTTGGGCACGGGTTTGCCGGGGACGCGGCCGGGGCCGAGGCCGTAGGGCGAGGAGTCGACCAGGTCGATGCACTGGTGGGCGCCGTCCTCGCAGGCGATGTAGCAGAGATTGCAGCCGATGCACTTGTCATAATCGATCCGGGCGACGCGCTTGTAATGCAGGTCGAGGTATTTCCAATCGGAGAGGCTGTGCACGGCCGCACCGGAGAACTCGGCCACGCTTTTGTAGCCCTTGGAATCGAGGTAATCGGAAAGTCCCTCGTTCATGTCCTCCACGATGCGGAAACCGTAGTGCATGATGGCGGTGCACACTTGCAGGCTGAGCGAACCGAGGGCGATGAACTCGGCGGCGTCGCGCCAGTTGCCGATGCCGCCGATGCCGGAGATGGGGAGGTTGACCTCGGGGTCGGCCGCGCAGCTTTGCACCATGTTCAGGGCGATCGGCTTGACCGCGGGGCCGCAATAGCCGCCGTGCGAGCTGAGCCCGGCGACGTAGGGCTCGGGGGTGAGGGTGTCGAGGTTGACGTTGGTGATGCTGTTGATCGTGTTGATCAGCGAAATGGCATCGGCCCCGGCGCGCTTGGCTGCGCGGGCGGCGTAGACGACGTTGGTGATGTTCGGGGTTAACTTGACGATGACGGGAATCTCCGCGGCCTCCATGACCCAGCCGACAATGGTTTCGGCCACGTCGGGGTTTTGTCCCACGGCCGAGCCCATGCCTCTTTCGCACATGCCGTGCGGGCAGCCGAAGTTGAGTTCGATGCCGTCGGCCCCGCAGTCGGCCGAGCGCTTGACGAATTCGTGCCAACGTTCGCGCGTGTCGACCATAAGCGAGGCGATGACCGCGTGGTGGGGCCACCGTTCCTTGACTTCCTTGATTTCGCGGAAGTTTGTCTCGGGGGAGCGGTCGCTGATCAGCTCGATGTTGTTGAAACCGACCATGCGCTGGCCGCCGAGGTTGAGGGCGGAGTAGCGCGAGGAGACATTAACGATAGGGTCGCCGATGGTCTTCCAAACCACGCCGCCCCAGCCGGCCTCAAAGGCCCGGTGGCATTGGTAGGCGGTGTTGGCCGGAGGACCGCTGCCGACCCAGAACGGATTCGGTGATTTGATTCCGGCGAAGTTGATGGAGAGATCAGCCATGATGGGAAGTGACGAGTGACGGGTGACGGGTGACGAGCTACTTGCCCATTGCGGCGAGGAGTTCGGGGACGCGGATGGGATGGTTGAAACCGGAGCCGATGGCGCCGTCCTTGGTGCCCAGGCGTGAGGGTTGGACGGGGCCCTCGATGGTTTGGGAGGTCAGCAGGGCGTTGATACCGCGGGCTGCTTTTTTGCCCTCGGCCACGGCGTTGACCACCTCGCGTCCGCCGTTGGCGCAATCGCCGCCGACAAAAAGCTTCGGATGGCTCGTCTGCATGGTGGCGGGGTCTTGCTCGACGCGGCCCTTGCGGTCGAGCTTGAGGCCGGGGAAGAGCTTCTCGAAAAACTGGGCCTGCTTTTCCTGTCCGACCGCCTTGAGCACGAGGTCGAAAGGCTCGACCCGTTCGCTGCCGGGGATGATGGACATTCTGCCGTCGCGGATTTCGGTCCGGGCCAGACGCAGCGCGCAGACGTGACCGTTTTCCGCGAGAACTTCCGTCGGGATGGTGTGGAACAGGAAGGAGGCGCCGTCGGCCTTGGCCAAGTCGTATTCGAAGTCGTAGGCCGGCATGTCCTCCTCGCCGCGGCGGTAGATGATGGTGGCGGCGGCGCCGAGTCGGCGGGACTGGGTCACGGCGTCAATCGCGGTGTTGCCGCAGCCGAGCACGGCCACCCGGCGTCCGACCGGGACTTCGTGGAGCGGGCGGGTGTGGATCCACTCGATAAAGTCCAGCGCATCGATCACCTCGGGAAGATCTTCGCCGGGGATGCCGAGGCGGTTGGCCCCGCCGAGCCCGAGGCCGAGAAAGATGCCGTCGTAGTCGCGCTCGAGTTCGGCGATGGAAATGTCACGGCCGATCTCGCACTCGTAGCGGAAATTGACCCCGAGGCGCGCGATCATGGCGACTTCCTCGAGGCTGACCTCCGGGCGCATCTTGTAGTAGGCGATGCCATAGGTGTTGAGCCCGCCGCCGGCTTTCTTCTTGTCGAAGACCGTGACCTCGTATCCGAGTTGGGCCAACTCTGCCGCGCAGCCGAGGCCGGCGGGGCCGGCACCGAGGACGGCGACTTTCCGGCCATTGGTTTTCGCCGGCGCGTGGAGAACGTCGATCTGGTTCTCGTAGACGTGGTCGGTGGCGTGGCGCTGCAGGCGTCCGATTTTCACCGGGTCACCCTCGAGATCGAGGACCACGCAGGCGCCTTCGCAGAGCACTTGGGTCGGACAGACGCGGGCGCAACTGGCGCCGAGGACATTCGCGCTGAGGATGGTGCGGGCCGAGCCCGTGAGGTTCTGGTTGGCGATCTTCTTGATGAACGAGGGGATATCGATCCCGGTGGGGCAAGCCATGATGCACGGCGCATCGAAGCAGAAGAGGCAGCGGTTGGCCTCGATGAGGGCCTCCTGCGAGGTGTAGCGCGGCTCGATTTCCGCCATGTTGGCGGCGACCTTTCCGGCATCAAGGAGCGGTTGGATAGGCATAACGACGCGGTATTGTCGTCGGCACGCTGCAGGGGGGGGGAACGCGCGACTTGGGGGCAAGTTAGAATTCGCGGCCCCCTCGGCAAGATCAAAAAGCGCTTTTTTTTGCGCGGCCAACAAGCAAGATCGCCAGATGGGCACGAGACCGGACTCGCGGAGGACGATTGAGGAACTCAAAGCATTGCGCGCTTTGACCGGCGATGAGCAGGGAGCGCAGCGTGTGGCCTTCACGCCGCGGTGGGTGACGGCGCGGGAGTTTCTGCGCTCTCGTTTCGACGGAATGCCGGTCGAGACGCACTGCGACGCGGCGGGAAATTTCTGGGCCACGCTGCGGGGCGAGAGTGGGAAGGAACTGCTCATGGGCGGCCATTTCGATTCCGTGCCCAACGGTGGCTGGCTCGACGGCTGCCTCAATACCTTGGCCGCGGTCGAGGTGTTGCGGCGGATCAACGCGCAATACCAGGGCCGTCCGCCGGTGACCGTGCGGGTGGTGGACTGGGCCGACGAGGAGGGCGCACGTTTTGGCAAGAGTCTGTTCGGATCCTCGGCCTGCTCGGGCAACCTCGACATGGACGAGGCCCGGGGATTGGTGGACAAGGACGGGATCAGGCTGCCGGATGCGCTCAAGGAGGTCGGGATCGACTTCGAGGACGTGAAGACTTGCGGCTGCGAGTTGAAAAATGCCGCAGCCTACCTCGAGTTGCACATCGAGCAGGGGCCGGTGCTGCTGGACTTCGACCTGCCGCTTGGCGCTGTGCTCGGCACGTTCGGGGTCGAGCGTCATGCCATCACTTTCCACGGCCAGGCGGCGCATTCCGGGAGCACGCCGATGAATCGTCGCAAGGACGCTTTCCTCGCCGCGGCGAAAATGAGCGAGGAGGTCTACCGCATCGCGAAGAGCAGCGGCATGGGCGTTTGCACCATTGGTTCCTGCACGACCCAGCCGGGCATTGTCACCAGCGTGGTCGAGGACTGCCGCATCACCCTCGACCAGCGGCACCTCGACGCGGGGCAACTCGCCGCGATGCATGCCGAGGCGCTGGCGGCCAGCGAACGATTTGCGTCGGAAGGCGGTTGCACCGTCTCGTGGGAACGGCTCTGGCACATCGCGCCGGCGCCATTCAACTCCGACCTGATCAATTTCTGCGATGAGGCGGTGAGGGAGACATGCGGCGTGTCGCATCGTCTGCCGTCCGGCCCGCTGCACGACGCGGCCGAGGTGGCCATGGCGGGCGTGCCGACGGTCATGCTGTTCGTGCAAAGCCTGCATGGCATCAGCCACAACAAAATCGAAGATACGAAGGAAGAACATCTGGCCATGAGCGTCGAGGCTTTCGACCGGCTCGCGGAAAAAGCCATGGCCTGGATCAAGGAAAACAAATGACAAGCAAGTTGCAGAAACTAAACGCCGCTCCGGAGGAGGAATTCGTCCGCGTGGTTGGCCCGGTCTATGAACACTCCCCGCATTTTGCCCGCCGGGCGGCGGCAGGGCGTCCGTTTGCCAAGGCGGACGATCTTCGCCAAGCCCTGCGATCCGAGGTCAATGGGGCGCCGGCTGCCGAGAAGCTTGAGCTGATCCAAGCGCACCCGGACCTGGTCGGCCGGGCCGTGCTGACGGCCGAGTCGCAGGGCGAGCAAGCCGCGGCCGGGTTGGCCGACCTTTCGCCGGCCGAGGCGGAATCCTTTCGCCGGCATAACGCGGCCTACCGGGACAAATTCGGATTTCCCTTCATCATTTGCGCGCGGATGAACAAGAAGGAGGCCATTCTCGAGGCCTTCCCGCTGCGGCTACAAAACGATGCGGAGGCCGAGAGATTGGCCGCGCTTGATGAGATCCACAAAATCGCGGCCCTGCGCCTGCACGACATTTTATGGGAAAACTGAGCACCCACGTTCTCGACACCATGCGCGGCCTTCCCGCCGCGGGGGTGAAGATCGAATTGCGGCGGATGCCCTCCGGCGAAATCATCAAGACGCTCGTGACGAATGCGGACGGACGCACGGACGAGTTGGTTCTCGGACCCGACGAGATTGCCGCGGGCGACTACGAGCTCGCCTTTCACTTGGGTGACTATTTCGGCGAGCGGGCGTTCCTCGATGTCGTGCCGGTGCGTTTTCGCATCAGCGATCCGGCGCAGGGTTACCATGTGCCGCTGCTTTGCTCGCCGTGGAGCTACTCGACTTACCGCGGGAGCTGAACCTATGGCCGGGAACAATGTGGCCTCCTCACTCGCGGGCCAACTCATGCGGCGGTGTGATGAGCTTGGTCGCATCAGCGAGGACCGTGATGGCCTGACCCGCACCTTTCATTCGCCGGCGATGCAACGGGCGAACAAGCTGGTGGGCGGATGGATGCGCGCCGCCGGCATGACGGTGCGGGAGGATGCGGCGTTCAATCTGATCGGCCGGCTGCCCTCGGCGCGGCGCGGCGCAAAGTGCCTGCTCATCGGCTCGCATCTCGACACCGTGCGCAACGCGGGCAAATACGACGGCCCACTCGGCGTGCTGCTCGGTCTGGCGGTGGTGGAGCGTTTGCGCGGGGAGGCGCTGCCTTTTCATCTCGAAGTGGTGGGGTTCTCCGACGAGGAAGGTGTCCGCTATCAGACCACCTACCTCGGAAGCCGCGGCATGTGCGGCCTGCTGCGCAAGGCCGACCTCGCGATCATGGCCGAGAAGGGACTGTCGCGGGCTCGGCGTCCGGCCACGGATTTTCTGGCTTACCTTGAGGCCCATATCGAACAGGGTCCGGTCCTCGAAGCAGCCAACCGGCCGGTAGGCGTGGTCACGGCCATCGCCGGGCAGACGCGCATCCGTGGCGGCTTGGTTGGTCGCGCGGGCCACGCTGGAACGACGCCGATGCACCTGCGGCGCGACGCCTTGTGCGGAACGGCCGAGGTGGTCCTGGCCGCGGAGCAACTCGGGGTGCTGGCCACGGTGGGGCAGTTCGAGTTGGAAAACGGAGCCAGCAACGTGATTCCGGGGCGGGTCAATTTCACGGTGGATGTGCGCGATGTGAAGGACACCCGCAGGCGCGCCGCCTGCGCCAGGCTCAAAGCCACCGCGGCGAGCGTCGCCCGGCGGCGGGGCCTGACCCTTGAGTGGCGGGTCGTGCAGGAGACGCCCACGGTTTCGATGGACGCGTCGCTGACCAGGCTCGTGCAGCGTGCGGCCGGCGTGGGTGTCCCGGCGATGCCCAGCGGGGCCGGCCATGACGCGGCGGTGCTGGCGCAGGTTTGCCCGGCCGCAATGCTCTTCATCCGTTGCAAAGGCGGGATCAGCCATCACCCGGCGGAGTCCGTCAAAACGGCCGATGTGGCGGCCGCGCTCCATGTGATGACCCGCGCCGTGCTCGCATTGGCCGAAAACCATGCCTGACGCCGACCTCATCATTCGCGGGGCGACGGTCTGCCTGCCGGACGGAACGCGTGAGACTTCCGTGGCGGTGGCGGACGGACGGATTGCCGCGGTCGGTGATGATGTGTCCGCCGCGGTGGAGATTGATGGCGCCGGGCAAGTTCTGCTCCCGGGGGCGATTGACGCGCATGTGCACTACAACGAGCCGGGGCGGACGGACTGGGAGGGATGGGCCACCGGTTCGCGGGCCTCGGCGGCGGGCGGGGCGTCCTGCATTTTTGAAATGCCGCTCAACGCCAGTCCGCCCACGCTCGATGGGGAAAGCTTTCGTTTGAAACGTGCTGCGGCCGAAGCATCCTCGGTCCTCGACTTCGCGCTGTGGGGCGGGCTGACCCCGGCGAATCTTGATCGCATGGAGGAGTTGGCCGCCTGCGAGGTCATCGGCTTCAAAGCATTCATGTCCCGCAGCGGCATGGAGGATTTTCCCCGCGCGAACGAGAGGACCTTGCGCGCAGGGATGAAGCAAGCAGCCGCGCGTGGCCTGCCCGTGGCGGTGCATGCGGAGGATGAGGAAATGACCGCGCGGTTGGCGGCCGGGGCCCGGGCGGCGGGGCGTGTCGGAGTGCGGGACTACCTCGCGTCGCGGCCGATCGCGGCGGAGCTGGCGGCGATTCGGATGGCCTGCGAGACAGCTGGCGAGACCGGTTGCCGCCTGCACGTGGTTCATGTCAGTTGCGGCGAGGGGTTGAACGAAATTGCCGCGGCGCGGGGCCGTGGCGTGGATGTGACGGCAGAGACGTGTCCGCACTACCTCGTTCTCAACGAGGAGGACGTCGAGAGACTTGGCGCTGCGGCCAAATGCGCGCCGCCGCTGCGCGACGAGGCAACCCGCGCGGACATGGTTCTTCGCGTGCTTCGGGGCGAGGTGGATACGCTCGGCACCGACCACTCGCCGTGTCCGCCTTCGATGAAAGAGGGGGATGATTTCTTTTTGGTCTGGGGCGGAATCATGGGAGCGCAACAGTTTCTCCCCGCCCTGTGGTCGGTCGGATTGCGGCCGGAGCAAATCGCCCGTCTCAGCGGATCGCAGGTCGCGGCGCGCTTCGGGTTGAGCACGAGGAAGGGGACTATTGCGGTGGGCATGGACGCCGACCTTGTCATGATTGATCCACGCCAGCCTCACGTCTGCGAGGCCCGAGGATTGCTGACACGCCATGCCGTCAGCCCCTATGTCGGGCGTGAGTTCGCCGCCAGCGTGACTTCGGTCTGGGTGCGGGGTGGTTTGGCCTGGTCGGTCCTCGCTGGACCCGGTCCGTCCCGCGGTCGGCTCGTTGTGCCGGCTCGCTGAATTGTCACAAGCTGGTTCTTGCCGGCCCGCGATCGCAGAGGGAGAATAAGGACCGTCATGGCCCGTCCATCGTCTCATCACGCGCCCGGCCCGGCGCTCCGCTCAGCGCTGGCTAAACTTCTGCGTGAAGCTTTGCGGGCCGTGGACCGGTTTCCGGCGGATCCGGCGGGGCAGGCCCATTTGTTGCGCACGCGGGTCAAGCGGCTGCAGTCGCTGTGCCGTTTGGTGCCGCGCGGCGCTGGATGGCGCGAGATGTTTCTTCCGCCGTGCCGGGAGTTGAAGGATTTGTTTGCCGAGACGCGCGATGCCACGATCGTGCAGGCTCTGGCGGACAAGTATGCGCCGGGGCAGGCGCATCATCTGCGCGTGGCCGCGCTTCCCGATTTGGTCCGGGCCCGCGGGCGGGCGGAGTTCGCCGCGGGGGTGCTCGCGGACTATCCGCGTTGGAAAGAACTGGTCTGGGACGAGATCGCGGACCGGGCCGTCGGAACGTATCGGGCGGCGCGGGAAGCCTGGCGGGATGCGGCGCGCAAGAATGCGGCCGACGCGGCCTTCCACGACTGGCGGCGGCGGGTCAAACGGTTGCTCTACCAATGCGAGTATCTCGGCGGACGGGCGCGCCTGGTCCGCTTCACCGCGCGGGTGGACCGTCTGGGCGAGATGCTGGGGGAGATTCAGGATGTTTGCATGGCGGAGCATTGGCTGAAAAAGCAGCTGTCATTGCCGATTCCGCCCGACGTGGCGCGAAGCAAGGCGGCGCTCCGCCGGGAGGTCCTCACGCGGGCCTCCGCTTTGCTCTCGCCCAAGCCGTGCGAGTTCCGCCGCATGCTGGGCTGAGCGAGGTTTATTCTCGTCAGCGGTCGCGAGCGGCGGCATTTTCAAAGACCCATGATCCCGACCCCGCTTGGCACCACGCGCACCGTGGTTCATTCTCATTACGCGCTCATCGCCCCGGACAGCCACGTGCCGAGCGTCGAGCCGGGTTGGACAAAGACAGCGGCTTTCGTTCTCGTCTCAGCCGGCCTCGGTGCTCGCCTGACCCAGACGCTCTACGCGATGGAACCCGGCGGCCGCGGGGCGGGGCACACGCACGGCGACGAGCATTTCTACTTTGTGGTCGAGGGTGAATGCCACATCAACGGGGAGGGGATGGAGGCCGGTGGATTCGCCTTCGTGCCGGCGGGCGGAGCTTTCGAGATCACGAGCGAGGCCGGCGCGCGCGTGCTGCTCTTCGCCAAGAAATACGAAGTGCTGCCGGGGGCCGCGATGCCGGTCGGCATCTCCGGTCACGCAGCGCAGGTCAAAGCTGAACCTTTCCTCGGCGATCCGTCGGCCCGCCTGCAGGCGCTGCTGCCGGATCGGCCGGAGTTCGACCTCGCGGTCAATATCTTCACCTACGATCCGGGTGGCACGCTGCCGTTTGTTGAGTGCCACATCATGGAGCACGGGATGCTTATGCTCGAGGGCGCGGGAATCTACAAATTGGGGCACGACTGGCATCCGGTCCAGCAGGGTGACGCCCTTTGGCTCGCGCCTTACTGCCCGCAATGGTTCGTCGCCATGGGCAAGACGCCGACGCGGTATATTTACTACAAGGACGTGAACCGCGCGCCGCGCCTCGGGTGATGTCCGCGGCATTTCCCGAGATCGACGCCGGACGGCTGCAGAGCCGCATTGACCAACTTTCGTTTGTGACCGAGGCGGAACCGCCGGTCGTGACGCGGGTGCTTTTTTCCGATGCCGATCTGCGCGGCCGGGCGTTTGTGCGGAAGTGTTGCGAGGATGCCGGCCTGCAGCTGCGCGTTGACGCGGTGGGCAACATGTTCGCCCGCTGGGTGGGCACCGCGCCGGAGGCACCGGCGGTGGCCACCGGTTCGCATATTGACGCCATTCCCAATGCGGGAAAATTTGACGGCGTCGTCGGGGTTCTGGGCGGCCTCGCGGCCATCGAGGCGTTGCAGGAAGCCGGGTTCCGGCCGATGCGCTCGATCGAGTTGGTGGTTTTCACCGCCGAGGAGCCGACGCGTTTCGGCATCGGGTGTCTCGGTTCGCGCATGATCGCCGGGGCCATCGCGCTGGAAAGGGTCCGGGCCTTGCGCGACGCGGAGGGTCAGTCGCTGGACGATTTGCGCCGCCGCGCGGGCTTGGACGCGCCGTTGGAGTCGGTTGCTTTGCCGGCCAAGTTTTACTCCGCCTTCATCGAGTTGCACATCGAGCAGGGGCCCTTGCTCGAAGAGGAAAACATCCCGATCGGCGTGGTGCAGGCGATTGCCGGCCCCAGCGCTTATCGCGTTCGGATCACAGGCGAGGGCGGGCACGCCGGCGCTGTCCTCATGCCGGGGCGGCACGATGCCTCGCTGGCCGCGTCCGAGTTGGCCCTGGCCGTCGAGCGGGCCGTGCTGGACTCCGGCAGCCCTGACACCGTGGGCACGACGGGCAAGTGGGAAGTTTTCCCCAACGCCATCAACAGCGTGCCTTGCCACGTGGTCTTGGAGATCGATCTGCGCGACACCTGTCTCGAGACCCGTGACCGGGCACTCATGCTCATGCGTGCGGCCTCCCACGAAATCGCCGCGCAACGGGGCGTGGATATCGAGTGGGAGGAAATCAATGCCGACCCACCAGCGGCCGGCGACCCGCGGACCATGGAAATCGCCGAGGACGTCGCCCGGCAACTCGATCTGGCCAATCGACGCATGGTCAGCCGCGCCTACCACGACTCGCTCTTCATGGCGCGGATCTGCCCGACGACGATGATTTTCATCCCCTGCCGCAACGGCTACAGCCACCGCCCCGAGGAATACAGCGATCCGGCGCATGTTGCGCAGGGCGCGCGGATGCTGGCCGGGACGCTGGCCAGGCTTTCCCATTCACCTTTATGAAAAACCCCCACGGAATCGAAATCAATGGAGCGCCGCAACCCGGTCAGGAGCGTGTGCTCACCCCGGAAGCGCTGGAATTTCTCGCCGGCTTGCACCGGGAGTTCAACGCCGAGCGCAAGCGCCTGCTGGCAGCGCGGGTCGAGCGCCAGGCGCGGATCGATGGCGGCGAGATGCCCGACTTTCTCAGCGAAACGGCGCATGTCCGGGCCGACCACCATTGGCAGGTGGCTCCGGTGCCGGCCGATTTGCAGGACCGGCGCACGGAAATCACCGGGCCGGTGGACCGTAAGATGGTGATCAACGCGCTGAACTCCGGCGCGAAGGTTTTCATGGCCGATTTCGAAGACGCGACCGCGCCGACCTGGGCCAACCTCATCGCCGGACAGATCAACTTGCAGGACGCGGTGCGGCGCACGATCACCCTCGAAGCGGGGAGCAAAAGCTACAAGTTGAACGACAAGACCGCGACCCTGATGATCCGTCCGCGCGGCTGGCACCTCACGGAAAAACATCTGCTCGTCGATGGTGAGCCGATGAGCGGCAGCCTCTTCGACTTCGGGCTCTACTTTTTCCACAACGCCCAAGCCGCGCTCGACCGCGCGACAGGTCCATATTTCTACCTGCCCAAAATGGAGAGCCATCTGGAGGCCCGCCTGTGGAACCGGGTCTTCGAGCAGGCCCAGGACGCTCTTGGCCTTCCGCGCGGCACGATCAAGGCGACGGTTCTGATCGAAACCATTCTCGCCGCCTTCGAGACCGAGGAGATTCTTTTCGAGTTGAAGGACCACTCGGCCGGTCTCAACTGCGGACGTTGGGACTACATCTTCAGCTTCATCAAGAAGTTCCGCAATCGTCCCGGCTTTGTCATGCCCGAGCGCGCCCAGATCACCATGACCGTCCCCTTCATGCGTGCTTACTGCCTGCATGTGATCAAGACCTGCCACCGCCGCGGCGCCCATGCCATGGGCGGAATGGCCGCGCAGATTCCGATCAAGAGTGATCCGGTGGCCAACGACGCCGCCTTGGCCAGAGTGCTGGCTGACAAAGAGCGCGAGGCGAGCGATGGCCACGATGGCACTTGGGTCGCGCATCCCGGTCTTGTGCCCGTGGCCCTGCAGGCCTTCGACAAACACATGCCCACGCCCAACCAGATCTTCCGTCAGCGCGACGACGTGCATGTTTCCGCCGGTCAGTTGGTGGCTGTTCCAGACGGCACCATCACCGAGGCCGGCTTGCGGGGGAACATCAGCGTGGGCATCCAGTATTTGGCAGCCTGGCTCGGCGGCAATGGCTGCGTGCCGCTTTACAACCTGATGGAGGATGCCGCCACCGCGGAAATCTCCCGCACCCAGCTGTGGCAGTGGATGAAATACGGCGCCCAACTCGACGACGGCCGCCTCATCACGCCGGAGCTTTACGATGGGTTGCTCCCGCCAATCATGGCCAAAATCGAGGAGGAGGTCGGGCCGGAGCGGTTCAAGACCGGGCATTACCAGCAGGCCGCGGATTTGTTTACCCGGATGTCCAAGAACGCCGAGTTCGAGGAGTTCCTCACCCTGCCAGCTTACGAATTGATCGATTGAGACTGATTTTGGATCGGTTACGAAAATGCCTTTTGCGCCGCCCTTGAGGGAGTGCTAGCGTCCAGCGGTAATTCGGTCGGCTATGCCTGCCGGTCAATTCTTTTATGCGCTCTACTAAATGGCTCTTTCTAGCCCTGATCGCCGTCGCCCTGCTAGCCTTCTCGCCGCTTTGGTCAGGCTCCTCATCGTCGGATAGCTCTGCCGCCGCCGGGCAAGCCCCTGCCTCCAGCGGCTCTCCGGCGGCGAGCGACGACTCGCCCGCTGATGGTGCATCGAATCAGGCCTCGGCTGTTCCGTCTTCTGGAATGGGCGCAGGGTCTGCGGCATCCGGGGTCGTGGCCGGGCCGCGTCGTCCGGCAGGAACGCTCAAGAAAGCGCTGCCAACCACGGCCCCGGGCGCCGGCTCCCAGCGCCAGACCGAAGCCGATTGGTCATTCCAAGACGCCGGGATGCCCCGCGACTTCGTCCTCGCGCTTGATGAGATTTGGGTCAAGGACGCAGACGGTAAAGGTCGCACGGTGGCAGTGCAGGCCACGACCCCGCAGGAGCTTGAGCAAATGGTCCTGGCTGCTTCCGCATCCTCGGGGGCCGAAACACAGGCCGTCATGTATGAGGAGGGTGTCGAGCGGAATGATTTCACCCGTCGTCTCGTCACTCCATTCGTCACGGTCAAGCTGGCCGGTCAGACGGATGCCGCCAGCGTGGCCGGGCTGGCCCAGGCGTCATCCTTCGATCTCCCGGATTATGCCCCCGGCTATGCCGTCCTTCGGACCGGAGGTGGCCTCGCGGCTCTGCGCGCCGTGGATTTGTTGTCCGGTGCGGCGGGCGTCGAGCTCGTCGAGCCGCAGTTGGCGCGGCTCCAGGCGAAGAAGGCCATGCCCAATGACCCCCTGATCAACCAGCAGTGGCATCACAAGTTCAACAGCCAGGCCGGTGCGGTGGCCGGAACCGACCTGAACATCGAAACAGCCTGGGCTTACCCCACCGACGGGGCGGGGCGGCGCGGGCGGGGCATCCGCATCGGCATCGTTGATGACGGTCTGCAGACCGCCCATCCCGACCTTTCTGCGAATGTGGACACCACCAATGACAAGGATTGGAACGGCAACGACAACGATCCGAATCCCGGCGCCGGTGACGATCACGGCACGGCGTGCGCCGGAGATGCGGCAGCGCGGGGAAACAACGGGATCGGTGTTTCTGGCTCCGCCCCCGAGGCCACCTTGGTCGGCATGCGTCTGATCGCAGCCGTGACAACGGACACGCAAGAAGCGGAGGCGATGAATTATCTCCCGCAGCTCATCCAGATCAAAAGCAACAGCTGGGGTCCAAGTGACACAGGGACCATCCTCGAAGCTCCGGGTCCGCTGACCAAAGCCGCGCTGCAAAGCGCTGCAGAAACGGGCAGGGGCGGCAAGGGGACCATCTCCATGTGGGCAGGCGGCAATGGTCTCGATGCCAATGACAACTCCAATTACGACGGCTATGCCAATTCGATCTACACCATCGCGGTCGGCGCCTTCGACAGCCAGTCGCGCCAAGCATGGTATAGCGAACCGGGGGCCAACCTCGTCATCACCTCGCCCTCGAGCGGAGATGCCCCGGCGCTTGGCAAGACGACCACGGACCGGACCGGAGCAGACGGTTATGTGGCCGGAGATTACGAGAGCGACTTCGGTGGAACATCCTCGGCCACTCCGACGGCCGCCGGCGTTGTTGCGCTGATGCTCGAGGCCAACCCGAATCTCGGATGGCGCGATGTTCAGGAGATCCTTATGCGCTCGGCGAAGAAGGTGAATCCTGCCGACACCGATTGGAAAACGCTGGTCGCACCGGCGAACATCAACCACAACCACAAGTTCGGTGCCGGCCTTGTCGATGCAACTGCCGCCGTCAATCTTGCGACGGGATGGACAAATCTCTCGGCTCAACTGAAACGCGCCGTTGCCCAGACCGGTCTCAGTGTGGCCATTCCCAACCAGAACACCACGGGCATCACGCGTGAGTTCGTTGTCCCGGCACAGGATAATCTGCGGGTGGAACACGCAACCGTGACGGTGAGTATCAGCCACACCGCGCGCGGCAATCTGAAGATCACGCTCACTTCGCCCTCCGGAACGATCAGTCGTTTGGCCGAAGTTCGCAGTGACTCTGGCGACAACTACTCGGGTTGGACTTTCATGACTGTGCGCAACTGGGGCGAAAACGCGGCTGGGACTTGGCGTTTGAAAATCAGCGACGAAAGCGGGACGAGCAATACCACCGGCGGAACGCTCACCTCGGCCACCATGGAGGTTTATGGATCATCGACCACGCCGGTCAACCCGCCTCCGGTCGTCAGCCTGACATCACCGTCCGGCGATCTTGTGGTTTCGCCGGGTGCCGAGGTCGCTCTCGCTGCAACCGCGACCGACAGCACGGCGGCGGGCGGCACGGGTTCCGTGACCAGCGTGGAGTTTCTCTCCAATGGCACGGTGATCTTCACCGACACGACCGCTCCTTATCTTTTCCCGTGGTTTCCCGCAGTCGGCACCTACACCGTTGCCGCGCGTGCGGCCGACAGTGAGGGTGCGAGTTCGACCAGCGATTCGGTGACGGTCGAGGTGCGCAACCAAGCTCCGACCGTTTCATCGGCGCAGCTCACGCCCTCCGTCAATGCCTACAGCGACGCCCCGCTGCAGGTTGGCAGCGTGGTGGCCAACGATCCCGAGAACTCACCGATAACTCTGTCCTATCAATGGCAGTCGAGCCTCAATGGCGCGGTGTGGACGGATGCCGGCGGCACGTCGGCCACGCTTGCGGCAAATCCGGCCAACGCAGCGAAACTCTGGCGCTGCGCGGTCCGGGCCAACGACGGTAATTCCACGGGCGAGCCGTTCTTCACGGCGCCGGTCAGCGTCGGGAATCGTCCGGTCAGCGCGGGAACTCTCGGTTCATCCTACTCATTCCAGCCGGCAATTTATGTGCCCGCGGTAAGCACGACTTTCACGCGTCCAGTGATCATCAACGAATTCAGCCAAGGCTCGAATGGTGGAGAGTGGATCGAGTTGCTGACCTTGCAGGATACCAGTCTGGCCTTCTATGACATCGAGGACGCGAGTGGCAACTACCTGCTCTTTTTGAACGATCCGATCTGGGACAACATCCCGGCAGGAACGGTTATTGTCATCTACAACGGGGCCAGCAAAGACCCGTTGCTACCCGCCGAAGATACGAATCCCCTCGACGACGGCCGCATGGTTCTTTCCTCCCTCAATGCGACTTATTTCGACCAAACGACTTTTTGGCCGGCTCTGGGCAACAGTGGTGACGCGATTTTCGTCAACGACGCAGACAACTTCACGGTTGCCCAAGTTGCCTACGGTAACAATTCGACGGCGACGCCTAACATTGGCTCGGTGACTTCGGGACGCGCTGCGTATTACATCGGAGACACGGAAGATGGCATCGCGGATCGCGCCAACTGGTTCGTAACCACTGCCACAACGGCGCGAGGTGTGCGTGCCTCGACCAAGGTGGCAAGCCTGCCCTCGGCATTCGGGGGTCCGTGGGGCACCTTGCCGTTGGGCTTCACGGGGAGCGGCCTGGGAAGTCCTTACGCTACTGACTTGGGAGGCGACACAGGCGGTAGTTCCGCCAAGTTCGACACGACGGGTGATAGTCTTACTATTCAATTTTCTGCGGCACCCGGTGCGCTGACCTATAATCTGCGAGGCAATCCCGGCTCTGGAACCTCCACGCAGGGCACTTTCCTCGTGCAGAATTCGGCGGATGGGGTGAGTTTCGCAACCCACCGCACCATCATCGACAAGAACAACACCGATACACCTTACAACGACACATTACCGTCGACTTCTCGCTACGTGCGGTTTCTTTATCAGACCAAAACATCTGGTAACATTCAGTTGGATAAAGTTGCCTTGGCTGCAGGGTCAGGAGCGCAAGCGCTCTTGGTAAGCGCAACTCCCTCTGTCTTTGGCGAGAACTCGGGTCCCAGTGCTTCCGTCGGCTCTGTGAATGTCTCCTCTCCGGCGCCGACCGACCTCGTTGTGGCCCTCGCATCGTCAAACACCAACGCTGTCACCGTGCCGGCCAGTGTCACAATTCCCGCGGGACAGACCAGTGCCTCGTTTTCCATCTCCGCGGTCGACAACGCTTTGTCCGACGGCACTAAGACGGTGATAATCACCGCGACGGCCACCGGTTACGCGAACGGAACAGTGCAACTGACGGTCACCGACGATGAGCCGTCATTCAACGGCGTGACTCCGGGCAAAGGAAACAACCCGGCCAACGGTGCGTTCGTGGCCAACTTGCGCGCCGGCACTTTCGGCCAGGCACCGCTCTATCGCACCGGCACGGGCCACCAGATGCCGCCGGGTCTGTCGCTTGACCCGGCCACAGGCTTGCTCAGTGGAACGCCCACGCAGGCTGGCACCTACACCATTGTCCTTGAGCGCTACAACTCGCTGGGCGATGTGGCCACCCAGACCTACCAGTTGGTCATCTCGGCGGCCGGCACGTCCTACGAGACGTGGATTTCCGGCTATCCCGGCCTGTCCGACGCCACGCGAGGTGGGGACCCGGAGAAAGATGGCACGTCAAACCTCTTGGAATACTTCATGAGTCTTGACCCTTCGGTTTCCGACCGCGGCCTGACCTTTGATTTTGAAGGGGGGGTCCTGACCCTGGATTACCGCCGGAGCAAGACCGCAACCGGCGTCACGGGCGTGGTCAAATGGCACCCGAACCTGACCAACTCGGTGGGTTGGTCCACCAACGGCGTGACCGATGTCTTGCTCAGCGACCACGGCACCTACGAAATGCGCCGGGCGACCGTTCCCGTGCCCCCCGAAGACGGCCAACGGTTCCTTCGCCTCGAAATCGAGGCGCCGTAGGAGCCACATTTCCGCCTGGAGGGCGAGCGTCCCCGCGAGCCGCCGCCGTCAAGGCAGCGGTTCGATGCGGAAGGTGCCGAAGATCGGCCAGAGGCCGTTGGTTGACCCGTAGGGCTGCGCGGTGAACCAACCACCAACCGCAGAGTTGAAATGGAAGGAAAACGAATAGGTGCCGGGGCCGGTCAGTCCAATGTCGAGGTAGAGAGCGTTCAGCGTATTCGTTAAAAAGTAACCGTTGATGTTTCCGGGGCTTGCGCCGTCAATGTAGAAGTTGCCGTAGGAGGGCAACTCACCGACCCCCTGATCGGCCGTGAAATCGAAGCGGAGTGACTGGGGTGCGCTAGTCAACTCAAGCAAGATCGAGACCCCGGTGAGTGAAGCAGGCTGGTGCGGGTAGGCGGACGAGACGGCGCGATAGAACTCCTTTTGTTTCCCCGTGGCACTGGCGGTAACATCCAGAGATTGCTCCGCGGGCGCGAGGAGATCGACTTCGGCCGCATGGAAGGCCCACGAAGCGAGATTGGCCGAGCGGAAAACATCATGCCGATGGAATAATGGGCGCGGAAATTCCAGGGAAAACTGCCCCGCTTGATGTTTCATCCGCGGTTTCGCGTCCCGCAGGACCGGCAGTCCCGCAACTTGCGGCGGGCTGAAAGCTTCCGCCGCCGCGCCGTTGCGGACGATGGTGACATTTTCGATCGTGGTTGTTTCGACGGGTGTCCCGCCCACCGTCCCCGTCGCGCCAATGGCCTGCACGACATCCATCCCCTCCACGATGCGGCCGAAGACGGAGTGCTTGTCATCAAGCCAGGATGTGGGGTCGAGGGTCACGAAAAACCCGGCGCCGTTGCTGTTTTTGCCGGAGTTGGCCATCGAAAGGACGCCGGCGGCGGCGTGGGCGAGGTCCGGATGGAATTCGTCGCCGAACGAATATCCGGGGCCGTCCGTGCCGAGGCCGTTGCGCGATCCGGATTGGATCATGAATCCGGGAATGACCCGGTGGAAGGTCAGGCCGTTGTAGAACGGGGTCTGGCGCAGCGCACCGGCCGTCGTATCGAGCCACGGGCGCGATCCTTCGGCGAGTCCGACAAAATTCGCCACCGTGACGGGGACCTTTTCGAATTCGAGCTTGGCCGTGAAATTGCCGCGGCTGGTCTGGAAGACCGCGTAAAGGCCGTCCTCCGCAGGCGCGGCAACCGCCGTGCCCAAAGTCGCGCAGAGGAGCGCCAGCCAGGGAAAAATGGGGGAACGCATCTGTGTGCCGCGCAATTTCGCCGAAGATGCGGCAAATTCAAGTTCAGATATCCTGACCTCTGGGGAAAGCGGATGGCCTGATTGAGCGGTAAACGAGGCGCAGATTCCGTGCGCGGCTGAGGTCTGCGGCGGCGCGCCGCACTTTGCTATCGAGGGCGCGCCAGTCGGTGCAGCGTGCTCTTTTCGCCCTTGAGATGGGTGAGGATTTGCGGGGCGAACTCGCTCTTCTCCCAGTCGGCCCCGGGGTGTTTATGGTAAGTGAGGACGGCGATGCGCTGGGCTTTGAGTCGGGAAAAGAGATCCGGCGAGTAGCCTTCCCGGTCAAAGACCAGCGTGACAGCGGCTCGGCGGCCAGCTCCTCGGTGACCAGCGGCACACCGAAGACCCGTGAAATCTCGCTTTGCGAGGCCTCGCCCTCCTGCCCATCTCCCAGAGAGGTCAGGATGTCTGAAACTGCTCAGTCCCTCAAATCTCAACCACGGTTTTAGGATAAAAGGCGGATCGCGATGTCCCTATCGCGATGCTTCCGCCATGCCCCAGGTCTGCTGCAGCGGCAGTCTCCGCCCGCTACTTCAATCCCAGCACGTCCTGCATGTCGTAAAGCCCGGCCGGCTGCTGCGCCGCCCATTTGGCGGCGCGCAAGGCGCCCATCGCGAAGGTGTCCCGGCTCGACGCCTTATGCGTCAGCTCCAGCCGCTCCCCGGCTCCGGCATAGATGACCGTGTGGTCGCCGACCACATCACCGCCGCGGATGGCATGCACGCCGATTTCGCTCTCCGTCCGCGCCCCCACAATCCCGGCACGGCCGTGGCGCGCCGCTTCGGCGTAGTCCAATTGGCGCACCTCGGCCAGAATCTCCGCCAGATGGCGGGCTGTGCCGGAGGGCGCGTCTTTCTTCAAGCGGTGGTGCATTTCAACGACCTCCAGATCAAAGCCCGGGCCGAGAATCTCCGCCGCCTTGCGGGTCAGCCAAAAAAGCGTGTTCACCCCGATGCTGTAGTTCGGCGAGAAGACGAGCGGAATCATCGCGGCCGCCTTGGCAATCTGCTCGCGCTCGGGCAACTCGTGTCCGGTCGTGCCGATGACCAGCACCTTGCCGGCTTCCGCGCACGCCAAGGACACCTGCGCCGTGATGTGGGTCGCGGAAAAATCAATCACCGCATCGCACCGGGCGAGGGCCGCACCGAAATCGTCGCCCGCATCCACCGCCGCGGCCACCACCAGCGCCGGATCTTCCCCCGCACAGCGGATGAGGGCCTCCCCCATGCGGCCCTTCGAGCCGTGGATGCAAAGTCGAAGCGGGGCGGTCATGGCAGCAGATCGAGGTCGGCCAGGGTCTGACGCACCGTGACGCGGCTTTGCTCGGACATCTCGACGAGTGGCAAGCGCAGCTCGGGGGAAAGCCCGAGGGTGAGCGACAGCGCGTATTTGGCCGGGGAGGGATTGCTTTCGATGAAGAGGTCTTTGAAGAGCGGATAAAGGCGCCGGTGCAACTGCTCGGCCTGGCGGAACTGTCCGGCCGCCGCGGCCCGCACCAACTCACTCACCGGTGCCGGGGCGACATTCGAGGCCACGCTGATCACGCCGACCGCACCGACCGACATGAACGGCAGGGTCAGAGAGTCATCGCCGCTGAGAATTTCAAAACTGTCCGGCACAGCCTGACGCAACTGGCTCACGCGCTCGACGCTGCCCCCGGCTTCCTTGATCGCCACGATGTTCGGGCAATCGGCCGCCAGCCGCGCCACGACCGGCACCCCGATCTCGATCCCGCAGCGTCCCGGGATGCTGTAGAGGATGATCGGGAGTTTGGTCGCCGCGGCGATGGCGCGGAAGTGCTGATAAAGCCCCTCGGGCGAGGGCTTGTTGTAGTAGGGCGCGACGATGAGCGCGCCGTCCGCCCCGGCCTTCTCGGCATCCTGCGTCAGGCCGATAGCCTCGTCCGTGGCGTTCGAGCCGGTGCCGCCGACCACCTTGATTCGCCCGGCGGCAATCTCGACCGCGGCCCGGATGACTTCGCGGTGTTCGTCATGCGAAAGGGTGGGGGATTCCCCCGTCGTGCCCACGGGCACAATGCCGTCCACGCCCCCGGCGATCTGGGCCTCGATCAGCCGGCGGAAGCCGTCGTAATCAACCTGCCCGTCGCGAAACGGCGTGACGAGGGCGGTGTGGGTGCCGGCAAACATGGGACCAGTCAACTAAAGGGCGATCTCGCCAGCAAAGACAAAATCCGCCGGTCCGGTCAGAACGACCTGACGAAAACCCTCCGCCGTCCGCTCGAAAGCCACGTTGAGCGTGTCGCCGCCCTTGACCAACACGCTGATGGGCGAGGCCGCGCCGGTCAGCGCCGCGAGGGTAAGTGCGCTGGCCACCACGCCGGTGCCGCAGGCCAGAGTCTCGGCTTCGACCCCCCGCTCGTAGGTGCGAATGGCCAGTGCCTGGGGTCCGAGTTGGCGGACAAAATTCACGTTCGTTCCCCGCGGTTGGAACTTGTGGTGGTGGCGCAATGCGGCCCCGAGCCGGTGGACATCGGTGCCGTCGAGATTGTCAACCAGCACCACGGCATGAGGCACGCCGGTGTTGATCGCATAAACCGTGAGGGCTTCTCCGGCAACGTCGAGACTGACACCGTCCGCGAACGCCCCGGGTTCGCTCATGCCCAGCGAGACAAGCTCACCCTCGAGGCGGGCGGAGATGACCCCTGCGGGCGTTTCAAAGCGGATGCTTTCGCCCTGGCCCGGGGCGATCTTTTGCACGAAGCGGGCGAAGCAGCGCGCCCCGTTGCCGCACATTTCGGCCTCGGCTCCATCCGCATTGTAATAACGCATCCGCCAGTCGGCCGCGCCCTGCGGTGGTTCGACGGCGAGCAAACCGTCCGCCCCGACCCCGCGGTGCCGGTCGCAGAGCCGGGCGATCTGGGCGTCGCTGAGCGCCAGTGCGCCGTCGCGATTGTCCAGCATGACAAAGTCATTCCCGGCCCCGTTCATCTTGGTGAATGGCAAAATTGGCATCGCGCGATTCTCCCAAGGGCTGGGCAGGTGTCAATGGCAGGGACATCGGCCTGCGGATGCGGCGCTTCATTCCTCGCGGTCGCAGCCCGCTCTGGAGTGCGGTGATTCTTCAGCGCTTTTCCGGGCGCGACCTCGATGCCCCACGCTGGAGCAACAGCGAAGTCCGGCACACCTGGCCGAAGCGTCTACTTCGGCAGCAGGTCGGACACCATCACGCGCTCCTCCTTGAGCTCGTTGACCGAGCGGTCGATGAGCTGGCGGGCGAAATCATTGATCGGCACGTCCTGCACGATCGAGGCTTTGCCGCCTTGGCTGTTGACCGGGAAGCCGCAGATCAGGCCGGAATCAATGCCATAGGAGCCATCCGCGCACAGCGCCACGCTGTGCCAGTCGCCCGCCGGGGTGTTCGCGTTGAGGCTTTGCACCGTTTCGATCGCGGCGTGGGCCGCGGAGAAGGCGGAGGACATGCCGCGGGCCTTGATGATGGCCGCACCGCGCTCCTGCACCGTCTTGATGAACTCGCCTTCGAGCCACGCCTGGTCGCTGATGACCTCGGGGGCGAGTTTGCCGCCGATGCGGGCGTTGAAAAAGTCGGGAAATTGCGTGTTCGAGTGGTTGCCCCAGATGGTCATGTTGGTCACGTCGCGCCAGGGCACGCCGGCCTTCTGCGCCAGTTGCGACTTGGCCCGGTTCTCGTCCAGCCGGGTCATGGCAAACCAGCGGTCCGCCGGGATGGCCCGCGCATTGTTCATCGCGATGAGGCAGTTGGTATTGCACGGGTTGCCGACCACGAGAATGCGGACGTCCGACGCCGCGTTCTTTTCGATGGCCCGGCCCTGGCCGATGAAAATCTTGCCATTGATCCCGAGCAAATCCTTGCGCTCCATCCCGGCCTTGCGCGGCACGCTGCCGATGAGGAGGGCCCAGCTCACGCCGTCAAACCCGCGGTCCAGATCGCTCGTCGTCTCGATGCCCTCGAGGAGGGGAAAAGCGCCATCCTGCAATTCCATGGCCACGCCGCCGAGGGCGGGCAGGGCCGGCTCGATCTCGATCAATTGGAGAATGATCGGCTGGTCGGCGCCGAGGACCTGGCCGCTGGCCAGACGGGGAAGAATGGAGTAACCGATCTGACCGGCGGCGCCGGTCACTGCAACACGTAGGGGCTTTTTCATCGGCGGCCAGTCTGCCGGCTTTCTTCCTTGCTCACGACCAAAAAATAAGGAAACCCGTTTCGCCTACAGGCAAAACGGGTTTCCTCTTGGTGGGGGGAAATTTGCTAGAGCTTGCTCTTGAGATCCTTGCCCACGCCGAATTTCACGGCCTTCGATGCCTTGATCTTGATGCGCTCGCCCGTCTTCGGGTTGACGCCCATGCGGGCCTTGCGGTTCACCACCTTGAAGGTGCCGAAGCCGACGAGCTGCATGAGTTTGCTTTTCTTCAGATGCGACTTGATGCCTTCGATCACGGCGTTGACTGCGCGTTCGGCGTCGGCCTTGGTGCTGTTGAGTTCTTTTTGGACGGATTCGATGAGTTTGACTTTGTTCATGAGGTTAGTTTGTGCAGGTTTGCTTGAATTTGTGTCGGTGCAACAACGGGTTTTCAGCCATCGCGGAACCAGTGTCAATACGGATTCGCGGGCGTCGGCGAATAATTTCCGTCGGTTTTGGGTTTGACAGCGCGGGGCTCCGGAGTGCGTCTGTTCGCATGAATCACCAGACCTTCGGCCCGTCGGAAAAGTTCATCGCCACCATCGCCCGCAATATCCGCACGGCACCGCAGATCGCAGTGGATGCCTACATCGCGGACGATGCCACCGTTGTGGCCAACGTGGAAATCGGCTCCGAGGCCAGCATCTGGCACCAGGCCGTGCTGCGCGGTGATGTCGCGCAGATCGTCGTCGGCCCGCAGTCGAATGTGCAGGACGGTGCCGTCGTGCACGTCGCCGATGAATTGCCCGCCATCCTCGGCCGCCTCGTCACCGTCGGCCACAAGGCCATCGTCCACGCCTGCGAGATCGGCGACGAAGTGCTGGTCGGCATGGGGGCCATTGTTCTCGACGGCGCAAAAGTCGGGACGCGCTCGATCATCGGCGCCAACGCCACGGTCAAGCAGGGCATGGAAATCCCCCCCGGCTCCCTCGTCCTCGGCACCCCGGCAAAAATCGTGCGCACCCTCTCCGAGGCTGAGCAGGACGAAATCAAAAACTGGGCCCTGCGCTACGTCCGACTCTCCCGCGAATACCTCGCCGCCCGCGCCGAATAGGTGGATCGCGATGTCCCCATCGCGATGACGCAGCCATGCGCTTGCGCCTGTCTGCCGCAGGCAAATGCACCCGCCGACCGGCGGATGGTCATCGCATCGCGGTAGGGACACCGCGATCCACCTCCGGCTCGCTGGCCCAGCGGGCCACTGCCCTCAAATCACTTCCCGCCCGCGTGGTCGCCCTCGCACTCCAGATGCGTGATGACCTGCGCCGCGGGCTTGATCTCCCGCTCGAGCGCATCCTCGATTTCCGTCGCCACCCGGTGCGCGTCGCGCAGCAGGGTGTGGTCCGGAAACGTCAGGTGGAACTCCACCAAATGCGCGTCGCCGATGTTGCGATGCCGTAGATTGTGGTGCGCAATGCCCCGCCGCCCGGTCTCTTGGGCCACCATCTCGCGAATCAGCCGGTTGACCTCCGGATCGGTCGCATCCATCAGCCCGCTGATGCTCCGGCGCACCAACCGCGCGCCCGCGACCAGAATGTTGAGGGCCGCCGCGATGGCAAAGATCGGATCCCAGTAGAGCCAGCCCGTGAGCATGACCAGCCCAAGCGCCACCAGAACCCCGAGGCTCGTCCAGCAGTCCGTCAGCACATGGTGGCCATTGGCTTCAAGAATGATCGAGCCGCGCCGCCGCCCGATGCGGAGCAAATACCAACCCAGCGTGCCATTCACGATGACCCCGGTGGTGGTGAGGGCCAAGCCGACCGGCAGGTGTTCCAGGGTTGGCCCGCGCATCGCCGCCCCCACCGCCTCGTAGAGAATGTAGCAAGCCGCCACCATGATCATCGCCCCTTCGAACCCGGCGGAAAAAAAGCTGATCTTGGCGTGCCCGTAGAGATGGTTGGCATCGGCCGGCCGGAGCGAAAGCCAGAGGCTGTAGGCGGCAAAGCAGACGGCCACGATGTGGGCCACGCTTTCGCCCAGATCGCTCAGGATGGCCGTCGACCCCGTCCACCACCAGGCCACCGCCTTGAGCACGAGGAGCAAGAGCCCGACCGCCACGGACAGTCCCATGGCGAACTTCTTCTCCGCGGCGGCAGACGGGACCGGCAGTTCTTCTCCCATGCGGCCGAGTCTGTCTTCCCCTCGTTGTTTCGCAAGCGCGATGCGGTGACCGCTTTTGCCTGGGAGAGCGTCGCCGTCAGCCGTTGGCCTTGGGTTGGCGAATGCGTAACACCAAGTCCCATAAGCCTAAAGGGGAAGTTGAGGGTCTATGGTTGAGAGTTGAGGGACTAAAGCTCAGCGGTTTGCGAACATTGGCTTGGTCACCCCGAGGGTGAGGCCCGGCTGCGTCGTATCTCCGTGCGCCTCAATCTTTCAACCCTCATCTGTCAACTCTCAACTCCGTTTTTAGGATAAGAAATCAGACCTTTGCACATGGGTTGTCGGGTAGGGGCCCGCGGCTCGCGTGCCCGTTTTGAAGAGAGCGGACGAGCGGGTCCACCTTCGCCGGGCTACGGCGTGACAAGCCGCTCGTCCCTGCCAAGATTTCCAAAGCATGAAAGCTTCTCGTAGCTGGTATCACACCATCCACGGGAATTGCCCGGATCATCGTCTGGTCGAGCAGCCGCCTTGGTGGCAGGCGAATGCCACGCCGGAAACACAAAACCCCGCGCCGTGGCCGGCGCGGGGTTTGCAGGATCAGAGCGCGAACTCCCGTTAGGGCTGGAGCACCGAGTTCAAGCGCAGGAACTGGCTGCTGTTGGTGCGCGGGACGCTGAAGATCTGCCGCGCCGTGCCGAAGGGCAAGCCGGACTGATCAACGGTGTTCGACCACGTCACGCTGTTCGTGCTCCAGGGTCCCAGAGCCAGATCGGTGGTTGCTTGGCCGATGACCGTGAGGCTCGGGTTGTTCGTGCGCACGATGGCCGTGATGGACAGGAAGTTGGTGTCCACGAGGGTGACCGGCGGAATGCCGTTCGTGGCCGTCGGGCTGCTGGCTCCGCCGATGGCGTAGAGGCCGACGTTGGTCGGGTTGGGCGCCGCGCCCTGCGACCAGCTCGTGAAGGTCGCCCCTCCATTGTCGTTGCTCCAGAACGCGAGCGGCAGGGTTTGCAGCACGTTCGACGGTCCGAGCACCCAGGTGCGGTTCTCGAAAATGTCGTTCGGGTTGACGATTTCGTAGCCGTTGTTCACAGGGAAACCCGGGCTGAAGAACTTGTATTGGTTGGTGATCCCGGGATCACCCGTGATGGCAAACTGGCCGGTGTAGATGTTGCTGCCGGTATTCGTGAGGTTGTAGTTCGTGTTGCCGGTGTCGTAGTTCAGGTCGTTGAAGTTGCCGATCACGCGCACCACGCCGCTGTTCGTGTTGAAGTTTCCGTTGGCCACCTGCACGGTCATGTCCACCGAGAAGGAAACGGGGCGGCTCTGCGGGACGTTCGTCTGGTTGTTCCAGAACACGAGCGGCTGCGTCAGGTTCGTCCCCACGGGTCCGAGCGTGAGTTGGCGGTTGGCAATACTTTCGTAGCCGCTGTTGGGCATGCCCGCGCTGAAAAACTTGTAGCCGAGATTGACTCCGTCGGCCCCGCCGATGTTCGTGATCGTGCCCGTGTAGATTGGGTTGGTGCCACCACCATTGGTCAGAACATTGTTCGAGGCGCCCGTGGTGTCGAAATTGTTGAACGCGCCGCTGACCAACACGGGGTTGCCGTTCGTGAACGTGCCGAGGGTGGTCTGCACCGACATGTCGACCGAGAAGGTGACGTCGCGGAAGCCGGGGATGTTGTTGTAAAAAACGCTGGGCAGAACGAGCGGCGGGGGTGCCGGATTCGACCCGACGGGGAAAGTGCGGTTGCCGCTCGTTTCCAAGTTCGTGTTGATGGCAAATTTGTAGGGGACGGCTGTGCCCGACGGGGCCGGGATGGGGAAGGTGCCCTCGTAAATGCCGCTGAAGCCGACTTCGATGAGTTCATACGCGAAGTCCCCACCGACAAATCCATTCCAATTGCCGGCCACCGTCACGAGATCCAGGAAGGGGTTAAACGCGCCAACGGACTCCTGCACATTCATGTCCACCGAGAAGGTCACCGTGTTGGTGATGAGCGAGGCCGAGTTGGCCAGGGTGTAGGTCGAAATCGGATTCGTCCCGCCGGAGGTGTAGGGGCCTGCCCAATTCGCATTCGTAATGGATGGGGTCGGCTTGGAGAGAGAATCCACCGCACTGTCACCTCCACCCCCGCCCGAGGAATAGGCGTCGAATTTGATCACATCGCCGAGGTTGGTCGTCCCCAAGCCGGCTTTGCTCACCGTGTAGCTAACGGTCGAGGTTCCGTTCGTGTTGGTCGCTAACGTGTAGGCGGGCAGGCCGCCTGAGTTGCTCCAGTTGGTTCCGTTGTAGATCCAGAACTCAGAGCCGCCAGAGCCATCGACCCAGGAGCCGATCCAGTGGGTCATGCCGTTGGTCGGACCCGCGTCCATGAAGATCGGACGGCCCCATCCGTTGTTCGTTTTGCTCCCGGCGGCTTTCATGTTAGCCACGCCGATCGCGAACTTGCCCCAGTTGACCGCGCTAATGTTGCCGTTCACCGTCAGGTTGAAGATTACGTCGTTCGTCGTGTCCGACACCTCCATCTTGATGATGTCGAGGGTCCCGCCGCCGGGATTGCCTCCGCTAATGTTGGTCGAGATATCTCCGATCGGATCCGAGTAAATGGTCGGCTGGGCGTGAAGGCCGACGAGCGAGAAGGCTGCGGCGACGAGGGACAGCGCGAGGACGCGCACACGGGGGGGATGTGTGATCATAGGGGGTAGGATTAAGCTGTTCTGCAGGCTAGCCTGATTTCGCCGCAGAGCAATCGCTTTTTTGTAAACTTCGGACGGGCGCAGCGTTGGGTTCGGACGCGATCACGAACTGCTCCCTTGTTTTTACGCGGGCGACAAGCTCAAGGAAATGGCCCGCCCCCGGGCCAGACGATGAGGGTGCGCACGAAGTGCGGTGGCTTTCGGTGTGGGACGAGGGCGTCCCACTTCCTTGGACGTGCTGACTGCCGCGGGGCTCTCGCGCGTGAGCTCAAGGAGATGGCCCGCCCCCGGGCCACACGATGAGGGTGCGCACGAAGTGCGGTGGCTTTCAGTGTGGGACGAGGGCGTCCCACATCCTTGGACGTGCTGACTGCCGCGGGGCTCTCGCGCGTGAGCTCAAGGAGATGGCCCGCCCCCGGGCCAGACGATGAGGGTGCGCACGAAGTGCGGTGGCTTTCGGTGTGGGACGAGGGCGTCCCATGTCCTTGGACGTGCTGACTGCCGCCGGGCTGTCGCGCGTGAGCTCAAGGAGATGGCCCGCCCCCGGGCCACACGATGAGGGTGCGCACGAAGTGCGGTGGCTTTCAGTGTGGGACGAGGGCGTCCCACTTCCTTGGGGGTTTGCCCACCTGGGTCCGCCTCACTGTCGAAAAAAATCTTGTTGACAGGTCGGCGTTGGATTTACATTGTAAATACATGAATCCGAGACGTTCTGCCTTTTGCCTTCGTCAGTGGCGTGCGTGGGGGGCGGCTTCTCGGGACTGGGTCATCCGGCGGCTTTTCTATACGTTTGCTGTCGGAATTCGCCACAGGATCTTCGCTTGTGTTCAAGCACCTTGCCTCGCGCACAGCCGCGCCTTACGTTGGCGCGTCATGACCCGCCACCCGTCACCTGCCACCCGTCACTGCGGCCGCCGCGAGGGCGCCGCCTTCACCCTGATCGAGCTCCTCGTCGTCATCGCGATCATCGCGATCCTCGCCGGCCTCACGCTCTCCACGCTTGGCTACGTCAACCGCAAAGGGGCCGAGTCGCGGGCCAAGGCCGAGGTGGCCGCGCTCTCGGTCGCCATCGACAGCTACAGGCTCGATTTCGGGATTTACCCGGCTTCGAACAATCTCTACCGCGAGTTGGTCGGCACGGGAACGAACAACAACAAAAAGGTCTATTTCGAGCCCACGCCGAACATCACCACGAATCTGACTAACGGCCCGTTCATCGATCCGTGGGGCACGCCCTACAATTACAGCACGAATCCGACGAACAACGTCGGCTTTTTCGACCTTTGGTCCACCGCCGGCGGCAAGACCAGCCAGTTGGACTGGATAAGAAATTGAACCAAGAGTTTACAGTTTGCAGTTTGCAGTCGTCAGCCGACCGACGCGACGAAAGCCGCGGTCGCTCGTTTCCCGCCTCCCCGCTCGCTGCTCCCCGCTCCCCGCAGCGTGAACGCTCCGCGTTCACGCTGATCGAAATGCTCATCGTCATCGCGATCATCGCGTTGCTAACCGCCCTGACCCTGCCCGCGCTGCAGGGGCTTTTTGGCATCGCCGGCCGGCGGGGTGGGGCCAATGTCCTGGCCGGGGCGATGGAGCAGGCCCGCCTCGCGGCGCTCCAGCATGGTGTTTCGGCTTACGTAGGTTTTCCCACCAGCTTGGCTGACAAGGAGACAGGATTCAATTCGGTCATCATCTTCCGCGAGACGCGGGCGGATGAAAAAATGACGAATAACGGGGCCGCCTATTCGGTGCTCAGCCGCTGGTTGCGCTACCCGCGCGGCGTGTTTGTCGATCCCTCGACCGTGCCCACCGCCACCGTTTCGCCGACGAACCTGCCCAAGCTGGGCGGCCAGCCCGTCACGCAGGTCGCCACGGTGCAGTTCGATCGCTACGGCAAGCTCAAGCCCGAGACTCCGTTGGAGATTCGCATCGGGGAGGGGGCCCTCAATGGCTCCACGGTCACTTTCCGGCCCAGCCCGAATAGCTACAGCGCGCTCAAGGTCCTCCCGCTGACCGGCCGCGTCAAAATCACCGACGGAGTCCTCGACCAATGAAAACTCAGCAAAGCGTGGAGCGTGGAGCTCGGAGCGTGGAGCTCAGGCACTCCACTCGTCACTTGCCACCTGTCACCTGTCACCTTCAACCCGCTGACAGCGGATTCAGCCTGGTGGAAGTTGTCATCGCCATCGGGATCTTCGCCTTTGTCATTGTCGGCATCGTCGGCCTGTTCCCCGCCGCCCTGCGCATTCGCGCCGAGTCCGCCCTCGACACGCGGTCGGTCATGATTGCACAGCAACTTATGGCTGCGGTCGATACGGCACCCTCGCTGAGCAATATCATCGTGCCCACGGGAGCCTATATCGGCAGCCCCGCGACGAAAACCGCCAACCTTCTCCTGACCAACCGACCGATCGTTCTGGGCTACGCGTCCCGGACCACATTTCCTTATTGGGATTTTAACGTCAGCCCGAACTCCTCGTGGACCAACGCCGGCGGGACAGATACCGAAATCGTCAGTTCCGCCAGGAATGAGATCACCACGCTGGCGCGCATCACCGCCGTGACCAACGGCCTGACCAACCTGGCCCAGATCACCATAGAGGTCCGCTCGCCGGCCGCCCTGGCGCTGAGCAATTCGCGCGTCGTCACCTTCACCACCTACCGGCCCTTCCCATGAAGCCGCCCTGCATCCATCTCCGGCGTTACTCGTCGGCCGCTCGCCGCGGCCGCTCCGCGGCCGCCTTCACTCTCATCGAGGTCCTCGTCTCGTCTGCCGTGCTGGGCATCGTCATGTTCATTCTGCTCTCGACCTTGGGCACCTCGCTTTCTCTTTGGCGCACGACGGAAAGCAACATCTCGGCGGACCGTGAGGGGCGCTCGGCCAACATGCTGCTGGCCCAGGATCTGGCCAACGCATTTGTTCCCGCCAACCCCGCCCTCTGGCCCAAGGTCACCGCCACCAACCTCGGCTTCCTTACCCTGCGTCCCAGTGGTTACCAGTCGGCCCCCGGCGATGTCGGCGACCTTTGCTACGTGGAATACAAGGTCGAGGATGATCCATATTCGACCAACACCTACTTTAAGGCCCTGACCCGAAGCTTCGTCGGCAGCGCCGCGACCTATGCAGCCGTCAAGGGCGGCAGCCTGCCGACCCCCACCGCCGGCACCGCGCAGGTTCTCGCCGCCAACGTCGTGCCCAACCGTCGCGCCATTTCTTACAACAACGACATCAACGACTCCTTTTTCAATGCGCTCGGAGCAAACAGCCTGCCGGTCACGACCGGCCAGCGCCCGGCCATCATCGACGTGACCATTTCCACCGCCGACGAAGAGACGGTTCGCACCCTCGACATCACCAACAAACAGATGCGCACCGTGGGATACTTTGGTTTCCGCGTGGCTCTGCCCAAACCCTGATGAAATCACGCCCCCGCCGCCAAGAACCCCAGGGTGCCGTGCTGGTCACCACCCTCATTGTCCTCACCGTCCTCGCCGTCGTGGCGGTGGCGTTCATGCAGAGCACCTCGATGGATCAACTCTCCTCGCGCAGCACCTCCGGATCCTATCGGGCGCAGTTGGCCGCTGATGCCGGCGTGGCCGTGGCTCGGGGTCAGTTGGCGCAGTTGATCACCCGCTACCCCGACTCGGTCACGGTCTGGCAGAACATCGGCGGAGGACCCGCCAGCGGGACCAACAACGAGGCCACCGTGCTTTACGCCCGCAGCAATGTGGCCACGCCGAATACCCCGGCGCGTCCGGCGCAGTTTGGCGCGGAGGTCGCCTTCATCGGCTTTCCGCTCGTCTCCAGCACCAACACGGATGGTGTGCCCGTGGCCAACCTGACCAATCTACCCTTCGCCCCGACCGATCCCCTCATGGTCAACCTCAACGCGACCAACGCCAGCCAGCCCGAGGCCTTCATCGGCACGCGCTCCATGACCAATCCCGGCGCCCCGATCGCGGCGGCCCAGTGGATTTACATCGGCCGGAGTCCCGGCCCGACCAACGCCACGAACCCGGCCGTCGCGCGTTACGCTTATTGGGTCGAGGACGAGAGCTTCAAGGTCAATGTCAACACGGCCACCAACGGCGCCCGGGGGGTAAGCACCAACGTGGGTCCCGGCGACCTTCGGCTCGACGGCTCGTGGCAGAGCGCCAGCACTGCCGCCGTGCGCAATGCGAACGCCGCAGCCGTGGTGGCCGACCGCGGGACCAACACGAATTTCTTCCCCACCGCCGGCTCGGCCGCCGTCGCCGCCGCTCTGACCAGCGCCGCGTCTGCCGCCGAATTACGCTTCCTCACCACCGCCAACTCCGCCGGCCTCGATCTCACGCGCGGCGGGTTCAAGCGGTTCAATCTCAGCACCGTCACCAACGACGCGAACAAAACCAACGGCCTCAGGCGCCTCCTCCTCGCCATCACCAACACCAACGCCGCCCCGCTCTTCGGGCAGCGCTTCTACCGCCTGGCCAACAACGTCCCCGGCATCAACAACGCCAGCGCCGTGACCCCCGACCACGCGGGCATCTACCTGCAAAAAATCGCGGCCAACATTTACGACTACCTTGACGCCGACGACCAACCCACCGTGATCAGCAACGACGCCTCGTTCAGCCTTGTCACGGGGCGTCCGTCCAATGCCATCGCCGCGCTGGGCGGCGGCCTCGACGGCACCAATTCCGTGGCTGCCATGGGCGTGGAGAACACGCCGCGACTTCAGGAATATGTGATCCATGCCCGGATCCGGCGGATGTCGCCCTACGGATTCAACACCAATGCTCCTCCGCCCGACCCCGTGGCCAATTACACCATCTGGTTCGACCACTATTTTGAGTTTTGGAACCCGGGGACCAAAGACATCGTTCTGACTAATAATGCCTTCCTCAAAATCCTCGACCAGCCGGGCTATGGGGTCAACATTGTCGGCGCGTTGGCGGACGAAGACCGTGCCTCCAGCGACATTCCCATTCCCGCGGGCATAACCTTCCCCGCCGGTCGAGTCACCGTGCTGACCACCGCCCAGCCGGGTAACATCAATATCGGGGCCACCGAAGTTCTGATCAATCCGGCCAACGCGGCCAATATCTTCTCGCTGCCGACGCCGGATGCCGATCGCATTTTCACCGGCCAAACGCGCGACTTTACCAATCAAACGAGCACGCTGGCAACGCGACTGACCAACTTCAACCGCTTTTTCCACGTAACCATGAAGGCGCGCAGCACGGGCGCCACGGACTATGAAAGCGCGGTGATCCTTGGCAATGACCAAGGGTTGCTCGAAAGCTTTGTCGGCCTGCCCATTGCGCAGTCTGGGGGAGGGTCCGCCATGCGCCTCATGGTCGACGACCAAGTCTTTGTCGATGGAATCAACGGCTTTGGACCTGGCAACAACGACTTTGTGCGGGGCGGATCTTTGCGCGGGAACTCCACCACAACCGGCACCCCTTCGCCCACGGAAGGCGACCCCCGGGCGCTCAATGAGCAGCTTGAGTTTCTGGTCTTTGATTCCATCGGTGGCACGACCAATGACAACCAGACCCGCTTTTACGTCAGCGGTTTGGCCAACGGGTCGGTTCCGGCTAAGAGCACCGTCGGCGCGCCCAACGCGAACTACACCGTGCCGACCAAGTGGGCGGACGTCTCGAGCATCAACGCCAGCGCCTCCAACGCCCCGCTGGTCATTCGCAACGGCCGCATGGAAACCATTGGCGAACTCGGGCATATCACCGACCCCGCCCGGCCCTTCATCACCAGCGGGCAGGTTCCTGCCCGGGCCCGCGGGGGAGGTCGGACGCTCCGCGTCGGCCAGCCCGAGTTGACCAACGCCTCCAGCCCATGGTATGCCGCCCCGAGTCAGACAAATGCGAGCCGGACTTGGACCTCGTGGCGTTTGGCGGACATCTTCACTGCGACAACTAACACCAACATCGCCATTCCCGGCCTGATCAACCCGAACGGCGCATTGCGCGACAACGGGGCCGCTTTGCGGGCCGCCTTCTTCGGGCTCACTTTCCTGCCGGCTGGCCCCGATGGCGCCTCCAGCATTGCCGGTCGCCCGGCCAACATCACCAATGTCGTTACCAATGTAATCAGCCGCCTCACCAATGGTGCCGCAGGCGGGCTAACCAATGCCCTCAACCCATTCTGGGAGCGGGGCGAGATCAGCGAATTGACCGTGCTTAATTCCGCGGCTTCCGGCTCGGTGGCGAGCGGAGCCGTGATGTCGAACGCGTTTGACCGCGGCCGCGAAGAGCTGGTGCGCCGCTCGATCGAAATGATCACCACCCGCGGCAGCGTCTTCACCGTTTACGCCATCGGCCAAGCCTTGCAGATCCCGACCAACGCTTCCGGCGCCCCGATCGCCACGAATGTCCTCGGCACCGCCCGCGTGAGAAGCACCTTTGAGATGACTCCGCAGTTCATTTCCGCCGCCGCCACCAACGACGCCTTCAATCCGGCCAGCGTCGCGGGTGTCAACCAGCGCTTCTCCCCGCCCACCAACTACACCACCCGCATCATCTCCTCGACCTATGACTAGACGCACCGCTGTCACGGCGCTTTGCATTTTTGTTTCGCTCCTAGCCCCTGCTGCAGTCCTGGCCCAAGCGCCAGCCGCCACCCCGCCACCGGTCTCGCTCCTCCGTGCATGGATTTTCCCCGCCGGCGAAGCCGAGGCCGCTTCGATCGAGATCAAGGCCGAGGCCGCGGAAGCTCCGGTGGTCTTCGCCGCCAGCACTGGCCAACGCCAGATGAATCCCGGTTACCGGGAGATCAAACCCGGCAACTCGACGATTGAGATCAAGGCTGGCGACCAGGTTCTCGCCACCGGCACAGCCGCGCTGGCCGGCGACCGCCAATACACCGTGGTGACTTGGAAGGCCGGTTCCAAATGGGAGCTCAAGCTGTTCCCGGACGGTCCGTCCGCGCCGAACGCCCCCGACCGTCCCCTCCGCGTGCTCAACTTCGCCCAAGGCCGCACGTCCACGGTCACGCTCGCTGCGGACAAAGAATTCAAAATCGCGCCCGACAGCATTCAGGAGATCAAGGTTCAGCCGAAAACCACCGGCATGGTGGTCAAAGTCCTCGCGCCTGATGGCGGGGCGCCGGCCCAGTCCTCCGCCGAGCTCGACTTCTCAACCATCTCCAGCGGCTACGTTGTTCTCGGTGCTGACACCCGTGGCCGCATGCGCCCGAGGGTGATCGAGGGCGGGGTTCCTCCCACCCCGGCGGAGTTGCCGCCCATCCCGCAGGACATGGCTCCCGTCGACGAGGTGGCCCGCCAGCGAGGCTTGGCCCGCTTGGAATTGGAGCACGAGCTTGGCCAGATCCTCGTGCAAATGAACCAACCTGGCGAGGAAGGCAACCGGGCCAAGCTCGAAGCGAAAAAGCAGGAGTTGGAGCGGAAACTCAAGCAGGCGCAGTCGGGGGGCAGCCAGGCAGCGCCGCCGCCTGCTCCCGCCCCGGCTCCCGCCACCGCGCCTGCCGTGCCACAAAGCTGAGGCCCAAGGTGGATCGCGATGTCCCCATCGCGATGGCTCAACACCCCAGCGGCCCGAGGGCGGCGGGCCACGTCCTTGAATCTCCGGCCCCCTCAAGGAGTTGGGACGCCCTCGTCCCACACGTGTGAGCAGCGCGCAGAGCGCGGAACGTTCTCATCGCGGTGAGGACATCGCGATCCAAGGAGGTGGGACGCCCCCGTCCCACACCTGCAGGCACCGCGCGCAGCGCGCCACCTATCAAATGGCCCGGGGGCGGGCCATCTCCTTGGGCGGCGCCATCGCGATGGGGACATTACGATCCACCCGACGTGGGGACAACCACGCAATTCTCAGGCCCGGCTCAAAGCATTGGCCGAAACGAAGAGGTTGCGGCGGCGGAAAGCCACCGGACTCTCGGCCAGCAGGATGGCCTTGAGGCTCTCCAGACCACCGGCAAACCATGGGCGCGCCAGATAGCATCGTGGGGACTCCGTCCACGCAGGCGGGGTGAGGGATGCCTCCCGGCAGA
>Ga0247836_1000584_pt1 | contig 67328 bp, 85 predicted proteins | sample LaCruzMarch2015__4_FD_187116 | JGI IMG/M metagenome (GOLD analysis project Ga0247836, IMG submission 187116) | Freshwater microbial communities from meromictic Lake La Cruz, Castile-La Mancha, Spain - LaCruzMarch2015_14m | ecosystem: Environmental > Aquatic > Freshwater > Lake | place: Spain... | reverse complement strand
GATTTAGATTCCTGTATTTCTTTTCGGATTGCAGGCGTGGTCTTGGCGTTAGAATGCAATATATTTCCCATAAATTTGTCTCCTTTATCTCTTTATAGCATAAACCATGAGAATTTGGAACCAAACAGCTAAAGACCTAAAACCCGAAACCTGAGATCTAAAACCTAAATCCGGGTTTTTTCACGAATCCGGCAAGTGGTTTTACGAAAGCATCGGCAATAAAGTTTTTATAAACTTGCCCGTCGATTTTGTCGTATTTTACGATTTTACCGAGTCCTGCACCGCCGATATAAGCTCGATCGTCAGAATGTTCGATTGCGATAATACGTCCGCCTTCACGAACTTGGTCAATAATTTCTTGCGGCAAAAACCCGATTGAGCCTTGAATAAAAATCACGTCGTAAGGAGAATTATTAAGATCACCTTTTGTCAATTCACCTTCAACAACTTCAATATTGGGGTAGAGTGCGAGCAAATTTTTTGCTTTTGCAAGTAAATCTTGGTTTTCTTCCAAAGCAGAAACTTTGCCGGCAAGCAATGATATAACCGCCGAAGAATAACCGCTGCCGCAAGCAATATCTAAAACATTATCGCTTGATTTTAGATCTGCCGCCACAATCATACGGGCAAGCACCAAAGGTTCGAGTAAAAAACGATCTTTTGCAATCGTAATTTGTCCGTCTATATATGCAACTTTAGAGAAAATCTCGGGTACGAATAATTCACGATTCACACTCTCAAACGCCTGCAAAATAGCATCATCATTGATGCTGCCGGTCATTATCTGCCCGGTTATCATATTTTGTATCGCAGAAGTTTGATAGACCATAAATACCCCGAATTAAGCAACTTTGCCGGTGAGAGAATCTTTCATTCTTGCAAGTTTGCTTGCAATTGAATTATCAAGAACTTTGCTGCCGATTTGAATTTTCAAACCGCCGATCAAAGCAGCATCTTCGCTCAATTCCAAAGCAACTTTTTTGCCCGTAGAATCGCTTAAAGTTTTGCTAATTTCTTCAATCTGCTGTTTGTTCAAAGCAGAGGCAGAAGTAACCCTGGCAGTCAATTCGCCATTACGCTTAGCTAGTTTTTCTAAATATTTTTCAACGATTACAAGCGAAATATCCAACCTTCTTTGGCGTGCCAAAAGTGCAAAAAACTTGGTTGTTAAATCGCAAACTTTGATTTTTGCCAAAACATCGCCGATAATTTTTTCTGAGTCACCACGGCTAATCAACGGATTATGGAGTATTTTATCCAAGCCGGTATTTTCTTTAACGCTTGCGGCAAAGTTCAACAAATCTGCTTTAACTTTATCGTGCAAATTGCCCTGCTCGGCAAGCTCAAACAAAGCATCAACATAACGCATCGCAACCAAATTAGCACCTTTTGACATATCAATTCCTCAATTTCTTAATTTGCACACTCAAATAGCATATTTTTTAGATTATGCAATATATACGAATAAACCAAAGTGGCATTAACGCACGAATATTCTAACTTCGCTTGCCGATACATTATCGGATTCGTGGGTAACCGTTATCCGACTTTCCGGTACTCCGATTTCCCGCAATGCAGCGGTTACCTTGCTTAAATTTTGTCCGGCAGTCTCATTTGCAGATTCTTGCTTTTCTTTATCTAAGCGTCTGACCGCAACTCCGACCACTTCAAAGCGAGCGGCAGGCTTGGCTTCCAAAGCTTTTGATATAGCATAATAAAGCGTCTTTTTATAAGCCACGTGCGATTTATTAAAACGAATCACCATCAACGGAACTTCACCGCTATAACCCTCTTGATAGGAGGTGTCGGGAGAAATATCCAAAGCAATTGCAGGCGAATATAATCCGCCAAAAGCAAACAACACGATGATAAAAGATATAAGACGTTTCATAAAACCTCTGTTAGAATTAAACTAATCCGACAATATTTGCCTATGCACTTCTAAGCAAGCAAAAACCGGTATTATTCTTCGCCTTTATAAATACGAATGATTTTATCAAGCATTGCCAAAGCTTCAGGCTTAGGACGTTGGAAAGTATTGCGTCCGATAATCGAACCGTTACCGCCGCCGTCACGGATTGCACGACATTCATCATATACATCTTCCAAGCCTTTTGAAGCTCCGCCCGAGAAGATAACGATACGTTTACCGGCAAAAGTAGTTTGCTTAACATGAGCGACTCTTTTTGCCAAAGTCGAAATATCGATTTTTTCTTTTTCGTAAACTTTTTTCGCTTCAGGCAATTCCAAAAATTCGGTCGGCGGTTTTACTTTAATGATATGCGCACCGATTAAGCCTGCAATATGAGCGGCATAAGCGCAAATATCGACTGCGGTTTCGCCGTCTTTGCTAATAAATCCGCCACGTGGATATGACCAAACAACCGATGCCAAGCCGTATGATTTTGCTTCCGCAGTCATTTCACGGATTTCTTCGACCATATCGCTAACATCGTGCGACCCGGGGTAAATCGTAAAGCCGATTGCCGCACAGCCCAAACGCAAAGCATCTCTAACCGATGCGGTGATTGCTTGGTTGGGAGCTTGTTCTTTGGGAGTCAAAGAGTTTGAGGAATTAACTTTTAAAATCGTCGGAATTGCACCGGCATATTTATCGGCACCGATCTCCAACATACCGAGCGGAGCGGCGTAAGCATTAAGCCCTGCATCGATCGCAAGTTCATAATGATAATGCGGATCGTAAGCATCGGGATTAGCGGCAAAACTTCTCGCCGGTCCGTGTTCGAATCCTTGATCGACCGGCAAAATTACCAACTTCCCCGTACCGCCCAATTTTCCGTGCATCAACAAACGTGCAATATTATTTTTGGTTCCGGCATTGTCGCTTTCATAATGCGATAGAATTTCTTTAACTTTACGGGTAATTTTCATGGTAGATTTTCTCTTTGCTTTTTGGTTGATTCGGCAAAAAAACGCCGACTCTTAAAAGAGCGGCGTTTTTCGATTAGTATATATAGTTTATTTTTTATGCAGCAAGCGATTTGCTCAAACGCTCGGTAGTTTCTGCAATATGCTCGTTCAAAGGCTCGGAAATTTCCGCAGTAAATTGAAATAGCATTTCACAAACACGCTCGGACTGATTGAAATAATTTTGCAAATTAGTTGCCAACCATTTATTTTGAATTTCAAAAAGATCGTTGATGTTACGGCAAGCAAACATTTCTTTGCAAACATCGACATTGTCGGAAAAACCTTCATTGATCAACTCAGAGATTTCAGAATTTGCGGTTTTTGCAATATCGGAAACTATATTTCCGACTTCGACACAAACATCGACATTTTCACGCATAATCGCAACAACGTCGTTAAGGGTATTAGAAAAAGCATCGACGCTACGGGTTAGAAAATCTGCACTTTCACGTCCCAAAGCAAAAACTTTGGCATGATTTTTTTGTGCTTCTTCACTACCGTTTAAAAACAAGCCTTTAATGGTATCAGAACCGATATTCAAAGCCGACTCCGCAGAGCTACGGGTAGATTCTATGGTTGACAATGCGGTAGAAGCAGCTTTATCAACTACTTTATTAGCAACTTTAGCCGCAGTTTTAGCAGTCTCACTAACGATCTTCGGTGCTTGTACAGTCTTTTTCGGAGGGGTTTGTGCCATATTCTTAATCCTTTTTGTTGAGAAGAGGGGCAAGTGCAAATCCTGTATAATAATAAATTTTTACTTTGTCAATCAAACCGCAATCAATGTTAGGGCAATGAAGAAAATCATCAAACGCATCACCAAAAGCTCGGCTTTTCACAAGCTAATTTGCCGTCTCATCAGTATCTATATAAACTTGGTTTATTATACTAGCCGTCGTTTTATTGAAGTTGACGAAGCGGCATTGCCTTATTTTAACGGCGAGAAAAATGCTATTTTCTGTTTTTGGCACGGCAGATTGCTAATGATAGCGAAGATTAACCCTCCGCATCGCACCATGAACGTGTTGATTTCAACCCATAGCGACGGCGAAATCATTTCGGGTGCAATGCATAATTTCGGCTTTCAGACTATACGAGGCTCATCAACCAGAGGCGGAGTTGCCGCAGTTATCAACTCGATTAAAGCTCTGGAAAACCGAGAAAATGTTTGCATCACCCCCGACGGCCCCAGAGGGCCTGCAATGCAAGTGCAAGAGGGCATAATTGCGATTGCCAAGAAAACCGGCTTGCCTATTATCCCTCTAACCTATTCATGTTCACATAAAAGATTTGCCAAAAGTTGGGATAGATTTTTAATCGCCTTTCCGCTCGGCAGGCTTTATTATAAAATAGGCAAACCATTGATAAACCCAGATAAAGATGAACTTGAAGCGGCAATGATAAAATTGACGGAAGATATTGACAAATTGGCAAGTTAGTAGTTAGCTAAATGCGGTATTAACACTTGCAAAATGGAGCTTCAACTATGTCCGTACTCGTCGGCAAAACCGCACCCAACTTTACTGCAACCGCAGTTTTGGGCGATAATTCTTTTGATGAAAAGTTCAATCTTTTTAATCATCTCGGCATCAAATTAGATGCTGCCGGAAAAGTAACCAAAAAAGGCAAAAAAGCGATCTTGTTTTTCTATCCGCTTGATTTCACTTTTGTTTGCCCTTCAGAAATCATCGCTTTTGACAACCGTCTTAAAGAATTCAAAACCCGTGGTGCCGAAGTTATCGGCGTTTCGGTAGATTCACATTTCACCCATTTCGCTTGGAAAAACACTCCGGTCGAAAAAGGCGGAATCGGCAATGTCGGCTATCCTTTGGTTGCAGATTTGACCAAATCAATCGCCCGTGATTACGACGTTCTTCTCGGTGAAGCAGTTGCATTCCGTGGAACTTTCTTGATCGACGGTAACGGTGTCGTCCGTCATCAAATCGTTAACGACCTTCCGCTCGGACGCAATGTCGACGAAGCTTTGCGTATGCTCGATGCACTCAATTTCCATGAAGAAAACGGCGAAGTCTGCCCTGCCGGCTGGAATCGTGGCGATGACGGTATGAACGCCAATGCCGACGGCGTTGCCAAATACCTCAAAAAACACGCTAAAAAACTTTAAATAAAAACATTACAGTAGTGCCGTCATTGCGAGCCAAGCGAAGCAATCCAGATAAAAAAGAACTGGATTGCTTCGATTTTCTTACGAAAATCTCGCAATGACACCACTCGCAAAACCCCGTCATTGCGAGGCGTAGCCGAAGCAATCCAGAAAAATAATATCAAGCAATAAATAAAATGAAACATACCAAAGTTCTTATTCTCGGCTCGGGTGCCGCAGGTTGCACCGCCGCTATTTACGCTGCACGGGCAGGTCTATCGCCGGTGATTATTCACGGCATGCAACCGGGCGGTCAGCTTACGATCACCACCGATGTTGAGAATTACCCGGGCTTTGAACATGCCGTGCAAGGCGGTTGGCTAATGGAACAAATGGAAAAGCAGGCAGTTAATGTCGGTACCGAAATTATTCACGATACTATAGTAAAAGTCGATTTCTCCAAACGCCCGTTTACCTGCATCGGTGACGGCGGCGATATTTATACTTGCGACGCTTTGGTGATTGCAACCGGAGCATCGGCTCGCTGGCTCGGGGTTAAAGGCGAGCAGGAGTTCCAAGGCTTCGGAGTTTCCGCCTGTGCAACTTGCGACGGATTTTTCTTCCGTGGCAAAGAAGTCGTCGTAATCGGCGGCGGTAATAGTGCGGTTGAAGAAGCTTTATATCTCACCCACCATGCCAGCAAAGTTACCTTGATTCATCGTCGCGATAGTTTGCGTGCCGAAAAAATCGGGCAGGAACGCCTATTTGCCAACCCTAAAGTTTCGGTGATTTGGGATAGTGCGGTTGAAGAATTTATCGGCGATAGTAATCCCAATAATCTAACTGCGGTGCGTTTGAAAAACCTCAAAACCGGAGAGATTTCCGACTACAAAACCGACGGAGCATTCGTTGCAATCGGGCATTCTCCCAATACCGAAATATTTGTCGGACAGGTAGAACTCGATAGCGATAAATACATCGTCACCGTACCAGGCTCAACCAAAACCAATATCCCGGGAATATTTGCCGCAGGCGACGTCCAAGATAAAATCTTCCGCCAAGCAATCACCGCCGCCGGTAGCGGTTGCATGGCAGCCTTGGAAGTAGAGAAATTCTTGGCAACTTAATTTATGACAATCTTGTCATAAAACTGTCATAAAATGTTCACTTACTTACTTACTTACTTACCGGTATTATGAAGTTGGTTCTGAGTATTATCTTAAGTCTTCGTTTTACAAAACATGATTTAAGCTACTCTTTGCCATCAATCCCGCCTAGCCTAAAATAAGGGAACGGTGGAAAACTAAAGCTAGAAGCCCTAAAAAGCTTCTTCGGGGAATAAAATCCCCTTTACAATCAGATGGTGAACATAATGGCTACATCAATCAGCGAAGCTGCTTCTTTACTTGAAGAAAGCAAAGTTTTAACAGCTACAGTGTTGGACTTTTTGGCTACGGGAGTGTTGAAAGACGCTGACGCAGCGGTAATTGCCAAAAAAAGCAAAGCTGAATTTGCTTTGCAACTAAAGCAGCTGTTACCCGACGATCTCAAGGCACAAGCCCTGTCGATTGCGGGTGCATTTCTGGAAGAACTCCGCGCAATGGAAATCGGTAACGAGCCTGCTTTACCTGAAGCTGCACAACAACAAGCTGCGGCACCGGTCGAAGTGGTAGTAAAAATGCCGATATCCCACGAGCAAATGGGGGTTAAGGACTTGTTGGCAAACTTGGCGGAAAATCCAAATGAAGCAGGAGAAATCCTGATTTTGCTCAACCAAAAGCCCCAAGTGATTGCGGCACATGCAAAAACGACGAAAATTGCGATTCGCAATGCAGAAGGTGGTCTGGATCCGACGGAAACGCTGGGATACATCAACCACTTGGCACAATCAGGCACAGCAGTTCTTCCGCAGTACAAGGGCAAACGCCCCTGTGCGTTGGAAGTTGCTTTGGGCATAGAAGCCCGTACTTTCGTCCACCCGTTGACCGGGGAATCGGTTAAGGGGCTGGATTCAACCTACGGACAGTACGACTTTGCCGAGATGTCCGAAGAACGGCACCTCGCAATCTTGTGGGCAATGCGTACAAAACATCGTGCGTTTCCGCAAGTTGTCGACCTCTACCAACATCTTCCAGAGATTTTCTACGAAACTCTCCAAGGGCGTTGGCAAACTATCTTGGAAGACTACCGTGACGCAAGAAAATCCGGTGATTCGAGTGCGGAAGGCTTGAGTCGGTTCTATGTTGAAAGCGAAAAAAAACCGATTGACCCTCCAGGGGGAATTGGCTTGAACACAGCAACAAAGGGTGAACAATACTATCGTAATCTCGTTCTTGCCCAACCGTCCATAACGGTAAATACCGACGGCATGGGAAACAAGAAGTATGACCAAGTGTTGTTAGCCGGCGGAAACGGAAGTGGAATGGGCTATGTCACTTTCAATGGCTCGATCTTGATAGGCAACATACACTATTCAGGTATGGGCAATTTTAAAGGCACATTGTTCACTGCACCTGGTGTCAGCATACAAATGACCGGATTGGGGGACGACAAAACGATGACAAAGCCAATTACATGGCAACAAATCGCTGAAAAACTTGGGCTTGAATAAATAAAGCCTTTGGTACGTTTGTACCGCCCCTACCTTACGGTAGGGGTTTTTTATTGCCTCAACCATTTGGCAAAACTCTCCCAGGTCGAGGTTTTGCCATTCTTGCCGATCATCATGCCGACATGTCCGCTGTGCGGCATAACAATAGTGCAATCTTTAAGCAACTCGGCAAGCGGCAATGCACAATCTGAAGGGACGATTTTATCTTCCTTAGGAATTGCGGCAAAGCAGGGTAAATCTAATTTCTCGGCGTCGACAATCTGCCCGCCTACCCGCCATTTGCCTGCTGCAGGGCTATTATATTGCGTCCAATTGATCAAGCAATCCCGAGCCACCGCTTTACTCATTGCCACCCCGTCATTTGACCAATGCTCGATTGCGGCAAAATCTTCGTCGGAGTTTCTCGCATTATAATCAAACTCGCGTAATTTATCCCGGAAAGCATAAGGATTGGCATAATGAAACAACAGATTTATATTTTCAGGGCTTAAACCTTGTGAATTATCGATATATTCTCCAAGAGCGGCAATTTCGCCTTCATTCATCGCAAAATGGGGGAAATTCTCCGAGAAAAAATTCCACGGAGTTGCAAAAAGTGCCAGACTATCAAATAAATCAGGGCGAATTTGTGCCGCTGCCACCGCAAATAATCCGCCCATGCAATAACCGGAAATATTGATTTTTCCGCTGGTATTTTGGCAAATAAACTCGGCAAACGGAACTAATATCTCGGTAATATATTGCGAGCAGTTAAAATTATTTTCCAATTCTCCGGGTGACTGCCAATCAACGATAAAAACCCGAAATCCGCAATTTCTTAAATATCTCGCAAAGCTGCGTTTTTCGCTCAAATCAAGAATATAATAGCGATTGATTAACGAAGGAACCAGCAACACCACACTCGTCTCTTGATGCGTTGCACCATAATCAAGCAATCTTGCATTACCGATATTACAAACTATTTGCGGCTCCCCCGTTACATTACGGGTAAATTCGCTTTGCCGATATTTTTCCACCGTCGAGAGCAAATCAATCAGGCGATTTTTTGCTTCCTCGTGGACTGCGACTGCGAGATTGGGATTGTTTTTTAACTCCCGCCACGCCTTTTGCAGATTTGCGAGCGGCTCCGGCATTATACCCGGCGAAAGATCGTTCAAGAAAGGCAAGTCGCTCTTCGATTGCCGCAAGGCGACGTAAGATGCCATTAGCGGCAGCATCATTAGCGGCAGATGCAGCATCAGCGAAGCCTGATGATTGTTGTTTTTGCTGGGCATTATTCTCACCGCCGGGATTGTTTACATCTAAATTTTGCATGGTTTTTAATAACGTACGAATAAAATCGCCGTCATTCATCATTGCAGCAACATTTTTCTGCCACATATCGACAAAACTATAAGCCGCTTTATTATAATTCTCTTCTCGGGACATTTTGGGTTGCGGTGCAGCATAAAAAATGTTAATAATATTTAGTATAGTTACTATTAAAAATAAAACAAGTGGGTTACGGATATGAATAGGCAAAACTCTGCAAATATATCTTTGTTACCGCATGCGAAATCGAGCACGGTAATCAAAAAATATCCCAATCGCAGGCTTTACGACACTGCAACCAGCAGTTACGTAACCTTGGAAGATCTCTGCAATATGGTAAAACAAGGTATCGAATTTACGGTTATTGATGCCAAAAGCGAGGAAGATCTTACCGGGCAGGTGCTAACCCAAATTATCCTTGAGCAAGAATCTAAGGGCTATAGTTTATTGCCGGTAAAATTCTTGCGTAACATCATCAGCTTCTACGGCGGCAAAATGCAGCAAGTTCTGCCTTCATATCTTGAAGCGAGTATGGAAAATTTCACCCTCAATCAAGATAAAATGTCGGAATATGTCCGCAATGCGGTTACTTTCTCGCCGTTTACCCAGTTTGAAGAAATCGGCAAGCAAAATATGGCATTGTTTAAGCAAGCTTTCTCGATGTTTAATCCGTTCGTCGGCGAAAACGAAGCAGGCGAACAAGAACGTAAAATCGCATCGGGCAACAAAAAAGTCTAATTATGCGAGATATAGAGAATATATATCGTTCCATCTTAAGTTTTTTCTGCATTGCGACCTATTCTCCCGAATATCGCGGTTTTGACAAAATCCCTGCCGAAGGAGCCGGGGTTATCATCGCCAATCACGTTTCTTATGCCGACGGATTGATCATCGCCTCAGGCTGCAAACGTCCGATCCGCTTCATTATTGACACTCAAATTTATAATTTACCGATCGTAAATTATCTCATGCGACTTAACCGGGCAATCCCGATTGAGTCGACTCGGGAAAGCGTAACGGCAGCATTGGAAGAAATTGCTCAAGGCTTGCAAGCAGGTGATCTCATTTGCATTTTCCCCGAGGGGCAACTCACCTACACCGGCGGTCTGGGCAGATTCAAAACCGGCATTGAATCGATAATCAAACGCAATCCCGTCCCCGTCTATCCGATAGCTCTGGGCGGACTTTGGGGCAGCATGTTCAGCCGTAAATATCTCGGCTCGTGGAAAAGATTCGTCCCCAAAAGCATCTTGCAAAATGTTCGGGCAATTTGCGGCGACCCGATTCCGCCTGAATTAGTCACGGTTAATTATTTGCAAGAAATCATCATGAAATTAAAATATAGTCGGTAATAACATGTCTCAAACCTGCATATCCCCGGCTTTTTTAAACAAATTCACCTGCATCGGCGATAAATGCGAGGATACTTGCTGCAAAGGCTGGAACATGCAGCTCGGCAATGTAATGCGTCAACATTACGCCGATAAAGCCCCCGAATTGCTCGATGCCGTCGCAGGAGATAAAGACAACTACATCATGCGGCGTGATCCACAAAGCGACTATTGCGTTAAATTTGATTCCGGGCTTTGCGGTATTCTCAAGCAATATGACGATAATTTCCTTGGCGATGCCTGCTATTTCTATCCTCGGGCAACTCGGGCTTTGGGCGAGACTATCACTATGACCGCCGCCCTCTCCTGCCCCGAAGTTGCACGTCTGGCTTTGTTTGACCAAGATGCCTTTACCGAAAATACTCTCGAAATTCCACGCCTGCCGACAAGTCTGGGTGATTATTTGCCCGAAGGACTATCCAACGCACAGGCTTTGGCAACCCACCGGGCTTTCTTGCAAAAAGCTTTGGATACAAGTGTTACGCCAGAACGGGCATTAAGCCAAATATTCGCCGCTTCGGAGTCGTTACAAAATATATCGATTGCATCATGGGCAGATGCCGCACCGTTTTATTTGCAAAATGCCGATTCCAATTTAGGCATTTGTGAAGCAAGCTCGACCGATAGTCTCTATCTCTTGCAAAGCCTATGCGGTCTGATAGTTGCAGCCAAAAAAGTCGGCAACGGGCGTTTAATGCAAGTAGTAAGTGACATCGAGCAAGCATTGCATGTGCAAATCCGCCTCGATAATCTCGCAATAGCCCCCCTGCCCGATAGTAATTATGCGATCTCGCAAGTTATCGCCGATTGGCAAAACGGCTTGCAAGATACTTACCGCCCGATATTACGCAATTATCTCGCCGCACAAATCTCCCTGGCTTTGTTTCCCTTTGCAGGATTCGGCAATACATTATGCGAACGAATTGCTATAATCGGCATTCGCATGGCAACGATAAAACTTGCAATAATGTGTGCTTGCAACCTCAACAAAAAAGCAATTTACGATCAAGATGTCGTGCGGATTATCTCAAGCCTATCACGTTTCCTCGATCACCTCTCCGACCCCGAATTTTCATTAAAGATTTACGGGGAAACCGGCTGGCTCGGCAAAAACCGCTTGCGTGGGGTGCTGGGGGATTTGTAAATTCACCAGAAACAAATTTACATTTACGTTTTTAATTATATATTTATATGCTAACAATTCCAAATCAAACAATATGAAAATTAGCTCTAATGATTTACCCCCCCCACCTCGCTGCAAAAACAATAGAGGCTTTACTCTTGTAGAGATGTCAATCGTCTTGGTGATAATCGGCTTAGTCATCGGCGGAGTTTTAGTCGGACAGGATTTAATATCGGCAGCAACAGTTCGCTCTCAAATTAGCCAGATTGAAAAATACAATACTGCGGTAAGAACTTTTCAAGGCAAATACGGGTATCTTCCCGGGGATATGCCTAGTACTCAATCAACACAATTTGGATTGTTCGGTGCAGGAGACGGAAACGGCTTAATCGATCGAATGGATGCAAGTATTTACGGTGAGAATGGTCGATTTTGGGCTGATTTATCGACTGCAGGACTAATAGAAGGAAAATATCCGATATATGCCGGATATGCTGGCGGTGCAACACCATTAAAATATTTCCCAGAGGCAAAATTAGGAGGTAGCAACTATATGAGTGCCTACAGCGGAGGTGTTTTTAACGGAAATCCATCTGCACAGGATCCATCTACCGGTATGTATTCTTTTAATTACGGCAGAGACGGTAATAATTATTTCACCATTGTTTATAGCAAATATCTTACCTGTTGCGGCCCGGCAATAGACTCAACAAAGCCTATAATGACCGTTAATCAAGCTAATAATATAGACAAAAAAATCGATGACGGTTTACCGCAAACCGGAAATGTTATCGCTGCTTTCTGGCAAGGCACAGGAGGTACCGGCCCTGCAGCTTGTTGTGTTGCCGTTTCTTGGTCAGGAGCAAACACATCATTTAGTGCAACTAATTCACAACCTCACACTGCAGCCGAGAACGCTACTTCAAAAAGTTGTTATGATAATAGCAACTCAACAAGTTCAACCGGTCAGAATGGAGTCACCCAGCATTATTCTCTTGGAGTCGGATCTTCTCCCAATAACTTAAACTGTGGTTTATCTTTCAAGATGAAATAAATTCAAACATAAAAAAGCAATTGCAGATCAAGATGTCGTGCGGATTATCTCCCCCCTATCACGCTTTCTAGACCACCTCTGTGATCCCGAGTTTTCATTAAAGATTTACGGGGAAACCGGCTGGCTCGGCAAAAACCGCTTGCGTGGGGTGCTGGGGGATTTGTAAATTCACCAGAAACAAATTTACATTTACGTTTTTAATTATATATTTATATGCTAACAATTCCAAATCAAACAATATGAAAATTAGCTCTAATGATTTACCCCCCCCTCACCTCGCTGCAAAAACAATAGAGGCTTTACTCTTGTAGAGATGTCAATCGTCTTGGTGATAATCGGTTTAGTCATCGGCGGAGTTTTAGTCGGACAGGATTTAATATCGGCAGCAACAGTTCGCTCTCAAATTAGCCAGATTGAAAAATACAACACTGCGGTAAGAACTTTTCAAGGCAAATACGGTTATCTTCCCGGGGATATTCCCAATCCGACGGCAAGCCAGTTTGGTTTTATCGATCCGCAATATACAACCACACACGGTAACGGTGACGGCTTGGTAGGAAGTTGGAACGGAAGCAGCGGTGGCAATGGGCAAGAATCATTGTTATTTTGGAATGATTTATTCATATCCGGTTTGGTAGAAGGTTCTGTTAATCCTAATTGGAGATATTACGGTGGGCTATATGCCACCTCAATCGATCAGTTACCTTTATTTTTTCCTAAGGCAAAATTAGGAAAGGGCAACTATATAGTTGCTTGGAACGGCGGAGTTTATAGCAGCAATATAGACCCTGGCTATAATCAATCAAGCGGTTCTGACGGGAATAATTATTTTTCCGTCCATTCGTTGGCAGGAAACTCTGTCGGAGACTTAACATCGTATTTTGGAACCAGAGGTCTTCCTTCAATGAGTGTTATAACAGCTTATAATATAGATAAAAAAGTAGACGACGGATTCCCCCAAACAGGAAATGTTATTGCCGCACATTGGAGACGCTGGCCGGGTTGCTGTATGTTTGCAGGTTGGTCAGGCGGAGATTATATTAATACTCAAGGACCAAATACTTATGCCAGTCCTACAAATGCAAATCCATCAAAATCTGCAATTGCAGGCTCTGCAACTACTTGTTTTGACAACGGCAACGATAACACCAATACTGTTTACCAGCATTATTCCACTGAAATAAGTGGCGGAACTAATATAAATTGTGGCTTGTCTTTTAAAATCAAATGATATTGCAAAACTTAAAAAAGCCCATGCAAAATTAATTGCATGGGCTTTTTATTTATAGATAAGTATATTAAGCAGCGATGGTAATTTTACCGCCTACTTTTTCAACTCCGGCAACTGCAGAAGCAGAAGCTGCATCGACTTCGATAGTAACCGAAGCTTTCAATTCACCACGTCCGAGCAATTTAACACCGTAAACGCTTTTGCGAACGATATTATTTTCAACCAACAAAGCAACAGTAATTGGAGCTTTTGCATCTAATTTTCCGTCATCGATCGCAACTTGCAAATCAGCAAGATTGATGACGCTATATTCAACACTGTTTCTTTGGTTAAATCCACGTTTCGGTAAACGACGATGAATCGGGGTCTGACCACCTTCAAAGCCTTTAATACGAACACCGCTACGTGCAGTTTGACCTTTACCGCCGCGTCCGCAGGTTTTGCCTTTAGTGGAACCGATACCACGACCAACGCGAATACGTCCTTTTCTGGCACCTTGATTGTCTTTTATTTCGCTCAACATAATTTCTCTCCGCAAATACCGTTTTCACGGTAGCAATTAACCGACTATTTTTACCAAATGCTTAACTTTTTCAATCATACCACGAACCGAAGGAGTATCGTTAAGCGTGCTTGTACGACGAATTTTATTCAATCCGAGTCCAACCAAAGTTGCACGTTGATCAGAGCGGCGTCCGATCGGACTTCCGGTTTGAACCAATGTTACCATTTGGATTTCTTGTGTTTGTTGCTTCTTTACCATATTTCCTCACAATTGCCGAATAACAAAGTTATGCGTTGATATTTTCTTCTTTTGCATCTGCACCCGACTCACGACGACCGATGATCTCACCGACTTTTTTGCCACGTTTCGCAGCAATAGCACGAGGAGAACGAATCGACATCAAAGCATCAAAAGTTGCTTTAACCATGTTATGCGGATTGGAGCTACCGATTGATTTTCCGACCACGTCTTGAACCCCAAGAGCTTCAAAAACCGAACGCATAGGACCACCGGCAATGATACCGGTACCCGGAGGAGCCGAACGAATGTAAATTTTACCTGCACCGAAGCGACCTGCAATATCATGATGCAAAGTACGACCTTCACGCAAAGCGATTCTAACCATGTGTTTTTTTGCATCGTCGGTTGCTTTTTTAACCGCATCTGCAACTTCTTTGGCTTTACCGCTACCATATCCGACGCGACCTTTACCGTCACCGACGATAACCAAAGCAGCAAAACCGAAGCGTTTACCGCCCTTTACAACTTTTGCAACACGGTTTACGGCAACCAATTTATCGATAAGATCGGAACCTGCTTCGTCTTTTTCAGCGGTTTTTTTGTTATCACGAGCCATTTATTTTACCTTAAAATTTAGATATTTTTTAGAACGACAATCCAGCTTCACGGGCTGCATCTGCCAAAGCTTTTACACGACCGTGATAAATATAACCGCCGCGATCAAAAACAACTTCATTGATCTGAGCTTTTTTTGCACGCTCTGCAACAAGAGTACCGACCAATTTGGCAGCATCTATATTTGCACCGTTTTTAGCTTTTGCCGCAATTTCTTTTTCCACGGTAGAAGCTTGAGCTATAGTAACGCCCTGTACATCATCGATAATTTGGGCATAAGTATGTTTGCCCGAACGAAAAACCGAAAGACGCACACGTCCGATTGCTTTCTTACGAATAGCAGTACGAACACGTTGTTTGCGACGCTCAAATAATAAAAATTCTTTTCCCATAAATCACCTATTTCTTTTTGCCTTCTTTGCGACGAATCTTTTTGCCTTCATAAAGCACGCCTTTACCTTTATAAGGATCTACACGACGCAAGCGATGAAGCTCGGCGGCAACTTGACCGACCAATTGCTTATCTGCACCCGAAATCACCAAAAGAGTCGGCTTTTCGGCTTTAATTTCAACGCCTTCAGGAACCATATATTTAATATCGTGGCTATATCCGAGCGAAATATTCAATATCCCTTTATCGACTGCGGCACGAAAACCGACACCGACGATTTCAAGACGAATAACGAAGCCTTCGGAAACGCCTTTAACCATATTACCGATTACGGCACGGGCAGTTCCCCACATCGCACGGGCAGCACCAGTGTCATTTGCAGGCTCTACTTTTATAGTTCCGTCAACGAAAGATATTTTAGCATTGGCGTTAATAACGGCACTAAGTTGACCTTTAACACCGCTAACGACAATTTCTTGCCCTTTAATATCTACTTTTACTTTATCCGGCACGGGGACCGGTATTTTACCTACGCGTGACATTGTTTTCTCCTAGAACACACTGCATAGCACTTCACCGCCGACATTGGCAGAGCGTGCATCATGATCAGACATTACACCTTTAGAAGTCGATATTATAGCAATACCGAGACCGTTAAAGAATTTCGACAAATCATCGATAGCGGAATAATTACGACGACCTGGGGTCGATTCACGCTTGATTTGTTTAATTACAGGCTCACCTTCGTGATATTTCAAATCAATTTCGATATCTTTTTTATTGCCGTTTTCAATCACACGGTAATCTCTGATATAACCGTCATTTTTGAGAACTTCGAGAACATTAGCAGAAATACCGGAAAACCTACAATTAACCTGTGCAAGACGGGCTTTTTGTCCGTTCTTAATACGGGCGATCATATCTGAAAGAAGATCGTTCATTGCCATTTTTTAATTCCTTACCAACTTGATTTTACTAGTCCGGGAATTTGACCGAATGAGCCAAGTTCACGGAGTTTTATACGACACAAACCGAATTTACGGTAATTACCGCGTGGACGACCGGTTAATTCACAACGGTTACGAACCCGAACTTTTGCAGCATTACGCGGCAAAGCAGCAAGCTTAACCTGAGCAGCAAAACGCTCTTCCATTGACAATTCTTTATCCATAATAACCGCTTTCAAAGCAGAACGCTTGCCGAGTTGGCTTTTTGCCATTCTTGCACGACGATTATTTTTCTCGATAGAACTAACTTTTGCCACTTTTTAAATCCTCAAAATTTATTTAATTATTGTTTCAAAAACGGAACTTGGAAAGCCTCAAGCAATGCTTTAGCTTCGGCATCGCTTTTCGCAGTAGTTACGAAAGAAATATCCATACCACGCATTTTATCCACTTTATCATAACTGATCTCAGGGAAAATCAACTGCTCTTTAAGACCCATAGTATAATTACCGCGACCGTCAAATCCTTTAGGAGAAACCCCACGGAAGTCACGAATACGAGGCATAGCAATAGCAGTCAAACGATCCAAAAATTCATACATTTTTTGCTTACGCAAAGTAACTTTTGCACCGATCGGCAAATTTTCACGCAACTTAAAGCCAGCGATCGATTTACGCGAACGGGTAACAATCGGTTTCTGCCCGGAAATCAACGCCAATTCATTAACAGCAATATCGATAACTTTACTATCGTCAACGGCTTGACCCAAGCCCATATTGATTACGATTTTGGTTAGACCGGGAATTTGCATTGGGTTTGAATAACCAAATGTTTTTTGCAATTCAGACTTGATCTCATTCAAATAAAGAGCCTGCAAACGCGGCATCTTAGAAGTATCAATCTTTGGAGCTGTTTTTGCAGCTTTGGTTTTAGTAGTCTTTGTCATAATATAACTCTGTGTAAATTCGGATTTTGCCGAAAGAATTCTAAAGAGGGGTGCTTATAGCTCAAACTTATTTTATTGCAAGCAAAAAATAAACTTATGCCAATATTTCGCCCGATAATTTCGAGATTCTTACTTTTTTGCCGTCTTCGCCAATTTTGCAACCGATGCGACTTGCTTTACCTTCTTTAGGATCTGCAATTGCAACATTAGAAATATGCAACGACATTTCTTTGCTGGTTATACCGCCAGCACCGTTTTTATCGGCTTTTTTATGGCACTTAACCATATTAACACCGGCAACCAAAATGCGATCAGTCTTACGAAGAACCGATAAAACTAAACCTTTTTTGCCTTTATCTTTACCTGCAATAAGGATAACTTCATCGCCTTTTTTTATTTTTACTTTTTTTTGTGTCATAATTTTTAAGATTTAAGATGTCAGATGTCAGATATTAGCTTTCCGACACTTTAACAACTCAATCTTCTCCCTATAAAAAAACATTCAACCTACTGAAACCTGACATCTTAAACCTGATATCCAGTCTCTTATTACAAAACTTCCGGTGCCAAAGAAACAATTTTCATAAAGCTTTTTGCACGCAATTCACGAACAACCGGACCAAAGATACGTGTTCCGATCGGCTCATTATCTTTACCGACGATAACTGCAGCATTGCGATCAAAACGGATAGAGCTTCCATCGGGACGACGAACAGGGAAAGAAGTACGCACGATAACCGCACGGTGAACTTGACCTTTTTTGACTTTACCGCGTGGAATAGCATCTTTAATCGAAACGACGATAACATCGCCTACCGAAGCAGATTTACGCTTAGAACCACCCAATACTTTGATGCATTCGACGAGTTTTGCACCCGAATTATCTGCAACATCAAGATTACTTTGCATTTGAATCATATCATTCTTCCTTCTTTATTTAGTTTATAAAAACTAATAAATTACTGCCCATTTTTTTGTTTTAGAAATCGGACGTGATTCAACGATTTTAACTACGTCACCGATTTTGCATTTATTTTGCTCATCGTGAGCAGAATATTTTTTCGAGCTACGAACTGTTTTTTTGTAGATAGGGTGGGTAAAACGACGCTCAACTTTAACCGTAATAGTTTTGTCGGCTTTATCGCTGGTTACGACACCTTGTAAAATACGTTTCGGCATATTATTCCCCCGACGCTTTCTTGGTTAATTTATTGACCGACTTAGCCGGTTCGTTAAGCAAAGTTTTAACACGAGCAACGTCGCGACGCACTTCACGAAAACGGTATGTATTGGTTAACTCGCCGCTTGCAGCTTGAAAACGCAAATTGAACAATTCTTTTTTAAGCGACACCGACAAGCTTCTTAGTTCGTCGGAAGTTTTGCCACGCAAATCTACAATCTTAGTCATAATCAATGTCCCTCACCTAAACGAGCAATAAACTTAGTCTTAATCGGCAATTTCGCCGCAGCACGATCAAAAGCTTCACGTGCAACTTCTTCACTTACGCCGTCAACTTCAAACAAGATACGACCCGGTTTAACACGGCAAACCCAAAGCTCCACAGATCCCTTACCGCTACCCATACGAACTTCGGCAGGTTTTTTGGTAACAGGAACATCAGGGAAAATCCGAATCCAAAGACGACCGACACGCTTAACGTGACGAGAAATCGCACGACGAGCAGCTTCAATCTGACGTGCAGTTACACGCTCAGGCTCAAGTGCTTTTAAGCCGTACTCACCAAAGTTCAGCGTAAATCCGCCTTTGGCATTTCCTTTGATCCGCCCTTTATGGGCTTTACGATATTTTGTTTTTTTCGGCATCAACATAAATTATGCTCTTATATTAGTTCGTTTCCGGTTGTACGCTCAATGTCTTTTTTGTCTTGTGCCATAGGATCATGAGCCATAATTTCGCCCTTGAATACCCAAACTTTGATACCGATGATACCATAAGTAGTTAAAGCACTTGCAACTCCATAATCGACATCTGCACGAAGAGTATGTAGCGGCACCCGACCTTCACGATACCATTCCATACGGGCAATCTCGTTTCCACCTAAGCGACCCGAGCAATTGATACGAATACCCAAAGCTCCTTGACGCAAAGCAGACTGAACTGCACGTTTCATTGCACGACGGAAAGCGATACGACGCTCAAGCTGTTGTGCGATGCTTTCTGCAATCAAAGTTGAATCAACCTCAGGCTTACGAATTTCAACGATATTCAAATGAACTTCGTCACGGGTGAATTTCGCAATATCTTTTTTGATTTTCTCAATATCGGCACCTTTTTTACCGATCACCACACCCGGACGGGCAGTATGAATGGTAACACGGGCTTTTTTAGTCGGACGCTCGATAATAATGCGGCTGATGCCTGCACTACCGAGATGTTTTTTGATATATTTACGGATAGCAATATCTTCTTGCAATTTACCCGCAAAATCTTTGCCAGCAGCATACCAACGAGAATCCCAAGTTTTATTGATTCCGAGACGCAAACCTACCGGATTTATCTTTTGACCCATGGATTATTCCCCTTTTTCACGCAAAATAATAGTAAGATTGCTAAACGGCTTTAAAATTCTTGCACTACGCCCTCTAGCACGAGCATGCATACGTTTCATAACCAAACCTTTACCGACCCAAGCCTCTGCGACAATCAAATTATCAACATTGAGACCGTAATTATTTTCGGCATTGGCAATAGCAGACTGAACAGCTTTGCGAACATCACCGGCAATACGCTTATTGCTAAATGCAAGCTGCACCAAAGCTTGATCAACCTTCATGCCACGGATAAGACCAGCAACATAATTAAGCTTGATCGGGCTGATACGCAAACGATTAACAATAGCACGGGCTTCACCGTCGTTACTGCCTTTTTTAACTTTATCTTCTTTTAATCTTCCCATAATCTTACGCCTTTGCTTTCTTGTCGCCACCGCTATGACCGTTAAAAGTACGACCGGGAGCAAATTCACCGAATTTATGACCGACCATGTCTTCGTTTACCAAAACCGGAATAAATTTCTTACCGTTATAAACACCGAAGGTAATTCCGATAAATTGCGGCAATATGGTAGAACGACGTGACCAGATTTGCACGATTTGATTACGGTTACTTGCACGGGCTTTATCCGCCTTTTTAAAGAGATAGCCGTCAACGAACGGACCTTTCCAAACTGAACGAGCCATATATTATCCCTTCTTATGACGACTACGAACAATCAACTTGCTCGTACGTTTATTATTTCTAGTTTTAGTACCTTTAGTACCTTTACCCCAAGGAGTAACCGGATGACGACCACCAGAAGTGCGACCTTCACCACCACCGTGAGGATGGTCAATCGGGTTCATCGCAACACCGCGGACACAAGGACGAATGCCTTTCCAGCGACTACGACCGGCTTTACCGATCATTTCGTTTTGATGATCTTGATTCGACACCGCACCAACGGTTGCCATACATTCACCACGAACAAGGCGAACTTCACCCGAACGCAATTTCAACTGAACATAACCGGAATCTTTACCCACGATTTGGACATATCCGCCGGCAGCACGAGCGATCTGACCGCCTTTACCAGGCTTCATCTCAACATTGTGAACAATAGTACCGACCGGAATATTACGCAATTGCATTGCAAAACCAGGCTTAACATCGGTTTTAATACCGGAGCAAATAACATCTCCGATTGCAAGGCGTTGCGGAGCCAAGATATAAGCAAGCTCACCGTCTTGATATTTAATAAGAGCAATAAACGCCGAACGATTAGGATCATATTCGATACGCTCAACCGTCGCATTAACGTCAAACTTATTACGCTTGAAATCAATCGTACGATATAATTGCTTATGACCGCCACCCACGCGAAACGCAGTGATACGACCGAGATTATTACGACCTCCAGTTTTAGACTGACCTTCAGTTAAAGACTTAACCGGTCTGCCCTTCCAAAGGCTTGATTTATCAACTTGAACCAATCCACGCAAAGATTTTGTGGTTGGTTTAAATGTTTTTAGTGCCATGACTACATTTCCTCATGTTTTGCGGCGACAATTAAACGAGTTGGCGATTTATAAAGATATTTTTTAAAAATGCAAATTATTTCTTATAAAATTTTTATGTTTTTTCAATTCCGGCAATAACAACGAATTAACATATTGAAATGAAATATTTTTACCGACAACACCTAACAATGCGACCCCATAAAAAAGCGGCAACAATAAGCCACCGCCTTAGTTGCAAAGTCCCAAAATTACTATATTTTAATTCTTTGATTTTGACAAATCACCGGAGTTTTTATTTCCAGCATCTTCACCGGCATCACTAACCATATTAAGATTATTCCACGCCTTTTCGTAATAAGTCGTATTTTGAGTCAAGGCCATATTTAAATAGCTCTTGGCAAGCGTATTATTATTGGAAATATAGGAATAAAAGCCCATATTATTATACAAAGCAGATTTACTTAAATGTGGCGTTGCTACTCTTTCGGCATCGTCAAGCTTACCTGCAATCGCATAAACCAGTGCCATGTTCAGATCATTACGCTTCAATTCACGACTTCCGCTCGACAACTTGCGACGAGCCAAAGTAAATTTTTCGATTGCAGCATCATAATTCTTATTTAACGCAAGAGTTAAAGCAAGATTATTGAGAACCGATGGATTATCCTGACTAACCGCCAATGACTCATTATAATAAGAAATTGCCTTATCGTTATTTTTCTTCATTACAAATAATATCGCAACCGCATTAAGAGTCCGCCAACGCTTAGGTTCAATTTTCATGACCTCACCGAAAGCTTTGCCTGCCTCGGCAAATTCGCCAGTATTCATCAAAATAAGCCCTTTTACTTCGAGTGCATTTGCATCTTTAGGATTCTTCTTTATAACTTCGTCGATAATTTTGAGAGCATTTACATTATCACCGGAACGCCGCAAATCATTACTCATTGCAATTGCATAATCTTTATTGTCCGGAGATTTATCCAATAATTGCTTATAAACTTGAGCAGCTCGCTTAAATTCACCGGCTTCTTCGGCTGATTTTACTTGATCGAGCAAGGTTTTGTCGATACCTGCAACTTCCGGACCTTTCAGTTTTGCAAGCTCGGCTCCCATATCAAACTTTGACTGTGGGGTTAGCGAACAAGCTGAAAGAGCAAATAATATCGTAATGATTGTTGCAGTAATACGCATTTTGTGTAATCTCTCTCTTAATGGGATTTAGAATTTAATCGGCACAATTTGATATAGCAAGCAATATATGAATACGCAAACCAGTTCACCGCAAAATTTTGATCATCTCCTTGGAATTGAAGGACTTGACAAAAACTCGATCAACCACATTCTCGACCTCGCAGAAGGTTATATCGAGAAAAATCGCCAAATTGACAAAAAACACGTCATCTTAAAAGGGCGAACTTTGATCAACTTGTTCTTTGAAAATTCCACCCGTACACGCATGTCGTTTGAACTTGCCGGCAAAAGACTCGGTGCCGACGTTATCAATATGTCGATTGCGACTTCTTCGGTTAAAAAGGGTGAAACCCTTATCGATACCGCAATGACGCTCAACGCCATGCACCCCGATTTTATCGTGGCACGCCACCCCGAAAGCGGAGCGGTTCACCTGCTTTCCCGCAAAGTTAAATGTGCAGTTATCAACGCCGGTGACGGCAGCCATGAACACCCGACCCAAGCTTTACTCGACGCTTTGACGATCCGCCGTCGCAAAGGGCATATTGAAGGGCTGACCGTAGCAATTTGCGGCGATATTTTACATAGCCGGGTTGCCCGTTCCAACATATTGCTTTTGAACACTATGGGAGCAAATGTAAGAATTATCGCCCCCCCTACCCTAATGCCGACGCAGCCTGAAAAACTCGGTGCCAAAGTATTTTATAATATGCGTGAAGGCATAAAGGATTGCGATATTATAATGATGTTACGTTTGCAACTCGAACGTATGGAAACTCATTTTATTCCTTCGGTGCGTGAATATTTCCACTTCTGGGGACTCGACGAAAGCAAACTCGCACTCGCCAAACCCGACGCTTTGATTATGCACCCCGGGCCGATCAACCGTGGCGTTGAAATCGACACTAAACTCGCCGATGACCTTAATCGCAGCGTCATTCTCGACCAAGTCGAAATGGGAGTTGCGGTAAGGCAGGCAGTTCTCGAAATATTGTCGCATAAATTGCAATAATCGGAATAAACAAATATTCAAAATGCGATTATATTCCTGATTTTATCATCAAGGCACAACTTATTACTTTGCTTGATGTGTTATAATTTCCGTTAAAGTCTATGTTACTTGTTGATGTAGTGCAAGAATCTGCCTGTCCCCATGTATAAGTCCATGTTCTCATTATAACCAATCCAGCGGCAGGCTTACCATCATCGATTTTTTTATCAATAGTGAGTGCTTCTGTAGGTGTAAATGCTTCTTTCTGAGGGCGATCTGACGATTGTGTTCCTACCCAGAATGTATTGCCCCCGACAAAACTCGAAAGACTAATATTATAAGAGCCTGAATCCCCAGGCCAACTTTTATCCACATAAGTAAATCCAACCCCTGTGCCGTTTATTAAGCTTAACGGGGAGTTTAATCCCAATACATGATGGTAAACCGATGCTCCGTCACGAATCCCCGTATATTGCCCCTTTATCAATCCTGCATTTGCCAAATGTTGCCAGAAAAGAAAAACTTCTTCAGTTGCGTCTAATATTTTATCGTCTCCGTTGCCGTTACAAGTGAGTGTTGGCGATGCCAGAGTCGGAAGGATAGTTTGACATACCGTATTATCAGAGTTTCTTGACCCAAAAAAATCTGTTGCATTTACGCAATCGCCAGGAACACAATTATATTTTGTTTTAAAAGCATAGGCTGCAGTTTTATATTTATCGATATCGGTAATAATGCTACGAATTCCAGCACCACGAATTAAGTCCTGTCCGACTACGATTCCGCCAACAACTAAACCTATAATCACAAGAACTATAGAAAGCTCCAAAAGAGTAAAGCCCCTATTGTTTTTACAGCAAAGGGGGGCATTATAGCTATTTTTCATGTTTTTCTATTTACAGATATTTTATCTTCGCAAAGAATAACGCAAGAAGACAAAAACATCAATTGTTGATTTTAGTCTGATTTTTATCAAATTCAATTTGCGAAGCAAGCCGTCAATCTGCCAAATAATTATCGAACATATAAAATATTCTTTATTATTTCACAATCTATTAACACTGTATAAACAAAATTTAAACATTGATGTTTTTAGCCTAAAAATTTAAGCTTGAGAGTTTGACAGCTTGCCGGCGATCGGCTATGCTTGGATAGGTAATTTCAAGTAGTATAGTTTTTAGAGTTTTTTCATGAGCGAGCCTTTATTTCCGACCGATAATCCTGCTTCAGAGCAGGAGCAACCAAGCGTACAACGCAAGCCTGCCTACGTTATTATCGTCGGCAACGAAAAAGGCGGTTCGGGAAAAACCACTACTACAATGCACTTAATCGTTGCATTGCTAAGGCTCGGCTTTAGCGTCGGCAGTATGGATATTGATGCACGTCAAAAAAGCCTTTCACGCTATATCGAAAATCGTCGCCAAACTATCGACAAAGAAGGCCAGGCTTTGCCGTTGCCGCATCATATCGTCATCCAAAAAAGCCCGTTCAACCTCTTACAAGAAGCAGAATCCGACGAGCGTGAGCGTTTCTTAAAAGGTTTGGCACGTATATATTATTCCAATGATTTCGTGATTATCGACACTCCTGGCAGCGACACTTATCTCTCACGCCTTGCACATTCTTTTGCCGATACCGTAATCACCCCGATCAACGATTCTTTTGTCGATCTCGACGTTCTCGCCAATGTTGACGGGCAGACCATGCAAATAATCCGTCCGAGCATCTATAGCGAAATGATGTGGGAACAAAAACTTGCCCGGGCAAAACGTGACGGAGCGTCGATCGAATGGATCGTAATGCGGAATCGTTTAAGCAATATCGATGCCCGCAACAAACGTCATATGACTACGGTTCTTAACGAACTTTCACGCCGGATCGGCTTTCGGGTTGCTCCAGGTTTTAGCGAACGGGTGATTTTCCGGGAGATGTTCCTTCAAGGCTTGACCGTTCTCGATATAATCGATGCCCAGCAAACCGGCGGCGGTAGCATATCGCTTTCGCATATTGCGGCACGTCAAGAAGTGCGGGACTTGCTAAAAACCCTACAAATCCCGATGATTGACGAACGAGTCGCCCAAATGCGAACCTCACAAAACGACAAAAGCAACTCTGATGATGAAGACTCGGCGGAATAGCCGGTTACGATTTATTATACAAACTCAACACCTTAAATAAACTCCCCATTTGAGCAGGTGAGACCAGGCGTTCGAGTCCTGAAAGAATAGTTTGTTGCCGGGTCGGCGAAGCATTTTTGCATAAGTTAATCGCCCGAAGTTCTGCCCCCAAGCTTCGCAAGAAATTGCCTTGTTCGCTAATTTGGCTTTGCATGCCGGCAGCCCTGGCAACTTTTTGTAAAGCAGAAAAATCGACATGTGCGGTGATGTCGGCATCGCCGATTTTCTCAAGCGGTGAGATGAATTTATGCTTGCTTAAAGCCTGCAAACTATCGCCGTGTTTAGCGTTTGAATATCCATAATCGATAATCAGCCCTGCGCCGCCATATTGTTTGATATGCTCGCAAATCTCGCCCATAATCTGCAAAGAAATCGGCGAATCTTCAAAAGTCACCTCACCTTGGGGGGAGAATGCAAGATTAGCATTGGCATCGACAATTATTTTGCGTTCAACGTTGCCGACATATTGGCGAATCGGCAAAGCGTCGAAAAACTCATTGGCGACCAGCAATAGCGGCAGTTTGGGAATCTCGGCGAAAGAATCGTACCAAGTTATGTTATTATATGATGCTAGCTTCACCGCCTGAATTTCTCGCAAAACCGGCGAAGTTTCAATCATCGCAATTTGGATATTTTCCGGCAATCCGCTTTTTGCAGTGATGCGTAAAATATCGTGCATTAAAGTTCCTCGTCCCGGCCCGATCTCGCATAAAATCGCTTGCGGCTTGCCGATTTGCTGCCACTTATCAAGCAGCCACGCACCAAGTAATTCGCCGAATATCTGGCTGATTTCGGGTGCGGTGGTGAAATCGCCGTCACTGCCGAAAGGATCCCTGCCTGCATAATAATGCGAGATGCAAATTTCCATATATTTTGCAACGTCAATCGCCCCGTGTTGCTCAATATGCTCAATTATTTGTGTTTTTGCGTGCATGAACAAAGACCAAATAAAGCCCGACTGCCAACATCGGCAGCGAGAGCAACTGCCCCATAGTGATTAAATTAGGCAAGAAGGTGATGAAAGAATCAGGTTCACGGAATAACTCACAAACCGAGCGTGCAGAGGCGTAGCCGATCAAAAACAAACCGCTCATAGTTCCGGTGCGACCAAGAATTTTTGTATAAAAAGCAGCGAATATTAGAATTATAAAAAGCACCGCACCTTCAAGACCTGCCTCATAAAGCTGGCTAGGGTGGCGAGGTTGATCGCCGCCGCCCGGGAATAGCATCGCAAACGGGCTGTTATAGGTAATGCGTCCGTATAATTCGCCGTTGATGAAATTGGCAATCCGCCCAAAAAACAGACCGATCGGGCTAACCACCGCAAATAAATCGGTAAGGGCAAGAAAATTAACTTTAAACTTACGGGCAAATAACCATGCCGCAACAATCACTCCGAGCAAGCCGCCGTGAAACGACATACCGCCTTGCCAAACTTGCAAAATTTCAATCGGATTGGAGAGATAATAATCGGGTTTATAAAATAAAACGTAACCTAATCTTCCGCCGAGAATAATCCCTGCGATCACCCAAACCGGAATATCCTCAAATGCTTGTTTGCTAAGCAACGGAGTTGCCAAACGCTTGTTGAGATTGCCGATTAACCACCAGCCGCCGAGTATGCCGATAAGATAAGCCAGCGAATACCAGCGGATTGGCAGAGGTCCGATTTGCAGTGCAATCGGCGATAATTCAGGATATGAAATCATGGTTCTAATATTCTACGGGTAAGGGATCAAGACTTCGCCACAAATACCAAGTTGCAACCGTTCGGTAGGGTTGCCATTGCTCGGCAATTTGCGACATTTCTTTAATGGTTAATTTATTGCCGTTATTATAAGTTTTTTCAATCGCTTTTTGCAAGCCGATATCGGCAAGCGGCAAAATATCGGGACGCAGCAAATGAAACATCAAAAACATTTGTGCCGACCATTTGCCGATTCCTTTAATCGAGGTGAGAAGTTTTATCACTTCGTCATCGGTTTTTTGATGCCAGTCGATTTTAGGATTAGCAATAAAGAATGTCGCCAATTCATTGAGATATAAAACCTTCTGCCCCGATAATCCGCATTTGCGTAAATTTTCCGGCAAAGCTTGATTTATATTTTGTGCAGTGACCTCACCGCCGAGTTCGCACTCAAACTTTTTCCAAACGCTATCCGCTGCTTTAACCGAGATTTGCTGACCGACGATCGCCCGGGCAAGCGAGAAAAAGCTACTACCTTTTGATTGTAACATTTCGCCGCTATAATTCGCTATTATTGTTGCAAGCTTGGAATCTTGTTCGCTTAAATATGTTTTTGAGTCTTGCCAATATTTAGGACTAGCAGAAATTTTAGGCATGCCCGACGCTTCCGGTTAATTTATGAATATCAATTCCTTGCGACATGCCGGCTTTTTTCCATTTTTCGGCATTGGAAGTCTTAAAAATTAAATCGGTAGTTGCAGGTACTGAAATCCAGCTATTTTGAGCAATTTCATTTTCCAACTGTCCGCCTGCCCAGCCGGCATAGCCGAGAGCAAGCAAGACTTCGGTCTTGTTTTTGCCTTCTGCAATATCTTTTAAAATGCTTACCGAAGACGAAATTGCAGTATTATCAAATGCAACCAAGCAATCGGGCGGCGGCGTAGCACCTTCAAAATTAAAGATCACAAAGCCACGATTGATCTCCAAAGGACCGCCGTAATGTACGGGCAGATCTTCAATTGCAACTTCCGACTCAATCTTAAATTCGTCGAATAAATTCTTATAACTGATATTTTCGATAATATGATTGATGATTATACCCATGGCACCGTCGGCATCATGCGAGCAAATCAGAATCACCGAATGCGAAAAAGTCGACTCATTGATATGCGGCGTTGCGATAAGCAAACTCCCGGTTAAATATCCGCTTTGCACATTAGTTTCAAAAATCGTAGCCACTATATTATCCGACTGTTTTAATAAATTGTTTTAATGAAGGGAATCGTAATTTCCCGTTTTTGTTCAAGACTTGCTTGTTCAATTTTCTCGGCGAATTTATATACTTGCTCAAACGAACGTTCAAGCCTTCTTATTATATAATTTATCACTTCTTCGCTAACTCTTAATTGGCGGTCGCTAAAAAATTTGCTCAAAAAAACCGTAAGCAAAAATTCGTCCGGCAGCTCGATTCTAACATTGGTTGCCGCAGCCAAACGTGACGATAAATCGGGCAAGGTTAAGCCTAAATCCGGCACTGCTTTACTGCTCGTAATCAACAAACGATATTTATTATTTTCCACTAAACGCAAGAGGTGAAACAAAGCGGTTTGGTCTTTTATAGTATCCATATCTTCAAGAATTGCCGCATTGCCTTTTTGCCAAATCTGCTCGGAATCAACTTTACCGAGTAATTCATTATCCAGAAATACGGCATTATTTTTTACTGCCCAAAGCATTGCAAGATGAGTCTTACCTGCCGACTTATCACCGATAAGCAACAATATACCGGGCCTATCAGCCCCCCAAGAATCCAGACAATCTACCGCAGCCTGATTGGATTCAGAGACCACAAAATCTTCGGGATTATAGCTCGGCGAAAGCTGCAAATTAAAAGCGAGTTGCGACATAATAAATCTTGGATAAAGCGGATTTGCGTATATATTTAGACTGTAAAATTACCGAATCTACTTACTTGTCAAATTAAATATGCGAAAAATCTTATATATTCTAATTATATCCGTGCTTTTTTCAGGCGGCGGCTTGTTATTTGTCAAAAACTATTTAAGCTCCGGCAATAATCTCGACAAGCCGGTAACCTTGCTGTTTGCAAGCGGTTTGCCTTTTAGCGATATCGTCGATAAACTCGCCGAAGAGAAGGTGATTTCTTACCCCGATATTTTCAAAATTGCGGTTTTTATTTCGGGTGAATCGACAAAATTCAAATCAGGAGAATATTTGTTTCAACCGAGAATGTCCCCGAATGAAGTTACGGCAATGATAGTAGGCGGCAAAACCGTAATTCATCGCTTAAGCGTTGCCGAGGGCTTAACTACTACGGAAATTCTCGAATTGATAAAAAATAACGATGCTTTGAGCGGAGAAATCACACTTGACCCCAAAGAAGGGGATTTACTGCCCGAGACCTATAATTTTTCCCGTGGCGATAAACGCAACGATATGATCTCTCGCATGCAGCACGCAATGAAAAAAGCCTTAAACGAAGCCTGGGAAAATCGTGCCGAGAAACTCCCCTATAAAGACAAAGCACAAGCTTTGGTTATGGCATCGATCGTTGAAAAAGAAACCGGTGTCGCAAGCGAACGCACGAGAATCGCAGGTGTATATGTAAATCGACTCCGCAAAGATATGTTGTTACAAGCCGACCCGACAACTGCTTACGCAATAACTCTTGGTAAATATAAGCTCGACCGACCGCTTAATTATAAAGATTTGGCGAGCGATTCGCCTTTTAATACTTATCGCTCCAAAGGCTTACCGCCGACTCCGATTGCCAACCCGGGCAAAGCGGCAATAATTGCAACATTGCACCCGCTTGCTTCCGACGAATTATTTTTTGTAGCCACCGGTAACGGCGGACATAACTTCGCTGCAACCCTTGCAGAGCATAATGAAAATGTAAGGAAATATCGCAATGCGGTAGCCAGGTAATTAAGGCTTGCTATCGCAGCGAGTTGTGAAAGAAGTCTAATTTTGACAGCTATAATCTTCGGCCTCCTGCCCTGCCCTCCAATTATCGGCTTTTTTACGGGCTTGGCTAATTTCATCGTCTGTCATCGACCAAGCAACATCGTTACGCAAACCGACTGCACGGGTATTACCGTTTTTCTGTGCAAGCTCAAACCACATATATGAAAGCACTTTATCCATACTTGCACTTTCTCCGCCACGACAAACAAAGCCCATTGCAAATTGTGCATCTATGTTATTTTTCATTGCCGCTTTATAATACCATTTTGCAGCAATTCTTTCGTCTTTTTCTACTCCGACTCCGTTAAGATATGCATCTGCCAAATCAATCTGAGCATCTACATCACCTTTTTTAGCTTTTTTCGTGAGGTCTTTTATTTCTTCGGCAGTAAATTGTTTTTCCGAGTCGGCAAATAAAGCAGTCGGTAATAATAAAATAATAATAAGGAGAAGTTTTTTCATTTATGAACCGAGATTTATCATTGTTCCGAATTTCTCTATAATCTAAACGATTGTAATTTTTGTGGTCAAGATAATTTTTTCGGGTTAATAAATTCGATGAACAATATTTATCAGAGATAAGATATGCTAATAACAAGGTTAAAGCTCCGAAACTGGAGAAATTTTCAAGAAGCAGATATTTGCTTGAGAGACACGGTTTATTTACTCGGAGCCAATGCTTCGGGAAAATCCAACCTACTTGATGTTTTTCGTTTCTTACGTGACATTAGTAAACCAAGAGGCGGAGGATTGCAAAAGGCTGTGGAGGATCGAGGTGGGTTCTCAAAACTACGCTGTTTGCACGCAAGACGCGATCCTGAGGTAAGTATAGAGATTGAGATTTCCGATAATCCCGACGACGAACAGCCAAAATGGAAATATCGTTTGTCTTTTACAAATGAAAATTACGGAAAACGTCGTCCGATCGTTAAAGAGGAAAAAGTTTGGAGAACATTAGAAGGAGTAGAAGAACTTATTTTGAATCGCCCGAATGAAGGCGATAGAGACGATACGGAAAGACTTACCGAAACCCATTTAGAGCAAGTGCAAGCAAATTCTGGATTTCGTGAAATTGCAGATTTTTTTTCCAAATCCACATATTTGCATTTAGTCCCGCAATTGCTTAAATATAGCGAAAAAATCGGCGGAAATCGCTTGGAAGATGATCCGTTCGGACAGGGTTTCTTAGAGCGAATTGCAAAGACTGCCGACGGTGTTCGCAAGGCTCGGCTAAAAAAAATAGAGAAGGCTCTACAAACTGCAATTCCTCACTTTGAAGGGTTAAAATACGAATCAGATGCAATAGGACACCCACATTTGGAAATGAAAAAAGTGCATCATCGTCCCGACGCAGGTTGGCAGAACGAAGAACATTTTTCCGACGGCACCTTGCGGTTAATAGGTTTGTTATGGTCACTTTTAGAAAGCAATTCATTGTTGCTGCTTGAAGAGCCTGAATTATCGTTAAACGATGCTATAGTCGAACAAATTCCGTTAATATTAAGCAAAATACAACGCAATAAATCAAAAAAACGCCAAATCATTATTAGCACGCATAGCGAGGCATTGCTTAAAAACAAAGGTATTGATGCAAGGCAGGTGTTACTTTTGAAACCTGATAAAGAAGGAACTACAATTCGAGGGGTTGATAAAGAAGAAGAAGCTGAAATTACAGATGGATTTTCAATTGCCGAAGTGATGTTGGCTAAAGCAAGACCCAATAAGGATAATAACCAACTCGAGTTTGATCTGTGATTTATATTGCCAGCGAAGATGAAATAAGTGAGACTATTATCAGAACTTTACTAAAGGAAAGCGGATATAAATTTACAATCCAAAACTCTTTTCGTGAAGGCGGAAACGGATATCTCAAAAACAATCTCGAGAAATTTTGTAATCTTGCAAAGCGTTCCCCCGTATTATTACTAACCGATTTAGATACAAATCCTTGCCCTATCTATCTCAAACAAAAATGGCTTGGAAAAATAAAACCGCCGGAAAATCTTTTGTTTCGGGTTGCCGTCAAAGAAATTGAAGCTTGGTTAATTGCAGATCATGACGCTATACAAAAACTTTTGGGAAAAAACATCACAAAATTACCTGCTGATGCCGACAAAATAGATAATCCTAAAAAGTTTTTAATCGATTTGGCAAAAAAGTCGAATCGCCTAGTTAGAGACGGTTTTGTGCAGGAAAAAAATGCAATTGCCTCGCAAGGTATTGCTTATAATGAGATCCTTTGTAAATTTGTTGAAAAAGAATGGTCGCCAAAGAGGGCTGCCTGGAATTCAGAAAGCTTGCGACGAACCTACAAAAGAATAAAAGAGCTTGCCGATTATACGGAGAATTAAAAATGGCAAAAAATCAATCCAATTTCATCTGTCAATTATGCGGTGCGGTGAGCAACAAATGGTCGGGTAAGTGCGATGCTTGCGGACAGTGGAATTGCATCGTTGAAGAAGTGGTTTCAATCACCCCCAAAGGTTTGGGTGCCGGAAAAGGTCGCAAGATCATATTTGAAAGCCTGGTCGGCGATAGCGAGCAAGCACCGAGAATTATCGTCGGAATCGAGGAAATGGATCGTATGCTCGGCGGTGGTTTGGTCGCCGGATCGGCAATTTTAATCGGCGGTGATCCCGGTATCGGCAAATCCACATTGCTATTACAAACCGTGGTCAAGCTTGCAAGATCGGGCAGAAAAACTCTATATATTTCGGGTGAAGAATCGGTTTCCCAAGTGCGTTTGCGAGCAGATAGGTTGGGTTTGGCGGAAGCTAAGGTCGATTTGGTTTCGGCAACCAATGTTCGTGATATTATCGCAAGTCTTGACGGTAATGATGCTCCGGAAATCGTCGTGATAGACTCGATTCAAACCATGTTTCTCGATAATATCGAATCCGCACCCGGCACGGTCACCCAAGTTCGGGCAGCATCTTTGGAGTTGATAAAACTCGCCAAACGCCGCAATTTGGTGCTGTTTTTAGTCGGACATGTAACCAAAGACGGGCAGATTGCCGGCCCTCGGGTACTGGAACATATGGTTGATACGGTACTATATTTTGAGGGCGAGCGAGGGCATCAATTTAGGATTTTACGGGCGGTAAAAAATCGCTTCGGCGGAACCGACGAAATCGGGGTTTTTGCAATGACCGATAAAGGCTTGGAAGAAGTTTCCAACCCCTCTGCATTATTTTTGTCGCAACGCCAAGGGCAAGTAAGCGGAGCAGCGGTTTTTGCCGGTATGGAAGGTTCACGCCCGTTATTGGTTGAGATTCAGGCTTTGGTTTCTGGCAGCCAAACCGCAACTCCGAGACGTGCGGTGGTAGGTTGGGACAATGCAAGGTTGGCAATGATACTCGCAGTTTTGGAAACAAGATGTGGCGTGATTATGCACGATAAAGAAGTTTATCTCAATGTTGCAGGCGGACTCAAAGTCAACGAGCCGGCAGCCGATTTGGCAGTTGCAGCTGCTTTAATTTCCTCGCTTACGGGAATCCCCGCTCCCGAATATTCGGTGTTTTTCGGCGAGATCGGACTTTCTGGAGAGATCCGCCAAGTCGGTCGCAGTGATGCCAGATTAAAAGAATCGGAAAAACTCGGTTTTAAAACTTCGGTAACTCCTGTTTTAGGTAAACATAAAGCAAGCATCGAAAATAGCGGCTTGCAGCATATCCAAGAATTGCTCGCATATTTTAGGAATGTTTGAAGTTGTGATGAAACAATAACACTTGAATTTTTTAAATAAGCATGTTAAAAGCTTCGCAATAGTCATAAAAACAACGAAAAGGTGGGTGTAAAACCCGCCTTTTTTGTTGGATTGCGTTGAGATTTCTACTAGAGCTTGCTACAAACGCCTTATTTTCTCCGCTTCGCTACTCACGTATTCAAATATACGCTGCGGTGCGATGCTCAAAAATAAGACGTTTTCGCCGACGCTCTAGCGAAATCTAAACACAATCTAAATAAGTCGCTTTTAGGGAAATATGGAAGAAAAAATCGCATCTATAATCGAGCCTTCGCTTACCGATATGGGATATGAATTGGTGCAAGTGCGTTTTATCGAAGGCGGTCGCAAGACCTTGCAGATCATGGCTGAAAGGCTGGACGGTAAGGGCATGAATGTTGATGATTGTGCCGATATAAGCTACCGGGTTTCGGCTTTGCTCGATGTTGAAGATCCGATTAAAGTTGCCTACCACCTGGAAATTAGCTCGGCAGGGATTGATCGTCCGTTGGTAAAAATCAGCGATTTTGAGAAATTTGTCGGCTATGAACTAAAACTTGAAACCAAACTTATGGTTGCATCAAGAAAGCGTTTTAAAGGAAGAATTAAAGCAGTCGTAGGTCAAGATATTATAATCACCACGATTGAAGGTGCAGAAGTTACGATTCCGTTTGATATGGTAAGGTCGTCAAAACTTTTGCTTACCGACGAATTACTAAATAAACATGCAAATAATAACCAAAATTAGAGGATAATATGGCTGTAGCATTTCCAACTGCCGGTAATACGGAAATTTTGCAAATTGCAGATGCGGTTGCCCGTGAAAAAGGTATCGGTCGTGAACAGGTAATCGAGGCATTGGAAAATGCGGTTCAGGTTGCCGGTCGTCGCAAATACGGACACGAGCATAATATTAAAGCCGAAATCGACCGTAAATCGGGTGAAATTTTGCTTTATAGAATCGTTGACGTGGTCGAAGAAGTTGAAAATGAAACCACTCAATTGAATCTAAAACAAGCCAAACGCCTCGACGGTGCTTTGGAAATCGGCGATCAAATTAAAGACCGTTTGCCTCCGATCGATTTGGGACGTATTTCCGCTCAAACTGCTAAGCAGGTGATTGTACAAAAAGTGCGTGATGCCGAGCGTGATAAACAATTTGACGAATATAAAGATAAAATCGGCGATATTATCAGTGGTACGGTTAAACGTGTAGAATACGGCAATGTGACCGTTGATTTCGGGCGCACCGAAGCTATTTTGCGTCGTGACGAGATGATCCCCCGTGAGACTTTCCGTCAAGGCGATCGTATCCGTGCTTATGTTTATGACGTGCGTCGTGAAAAAAGTGGGCCACAAATCTTCTTGACCCGTACACGTCCTGAATTTATGTCCAAACTTTTTGCCCAAGAAGTTCCCGAAATTTACGACGGCGTTATCGAGATCAAAGCAGTTGCCCGTGACCCGGGTTCGAGAGCAAAAATTGCAGTTTACTCGCATGATTCCAACATCAACCCCGTGCTTTCTTGCGTCGGTGTTAGAGGTGCAAGGGTGCAGGCAGTAGTCAACGAATTGCAAGGCGAAAAAATCGATATTATAGAATGGGCTTCCGATGTTGCAACTTTCGTCGTCAATGCACTTTCTTCGGCAGAAGTAAGCAAAGTCGTGCTTGATGAATCCAAAGAACGCATCGAAGTCGTAGTTCCCGACGATCAATTGAGTTTGGCAATCGGCAGACGCGGACAAAACGTACGTTTAGCATCGCAATTAGTTGGCTGGAATATCGATATTTTGACCGAAGAAGTTGAATCAAATCGCCGTGCCGAAGAGTTTAACTCATTGTCGCAATTGTTTATCGAGGCTTTAAACGTCGAAGAAGTTATCGCTCAATTATTGGTTACCGAAGGCTTTACCACGGTTGAAGAAGTTGCTTACGTTCCGCTTGAAGATTTGGCAAATATCGAAGGTTTTGACGAATCAATTGCAAATGAACTTCGTGAACGTGCAAGAGAATGGTTGGAATCGCAAAAACAAGCGATTGCCGATAAGCTTGAAGCTTTGGGTATGGACGAAAAACTCATGGAAATCGGACTTAGCGACGAAATTTTGGTTAAACTCGGTGAGCATAAAATTCTTTCACTCGATGATTTTGCCGATCTTTCGCAAGCCGATTTTTCCGACATTATCCCCGATTCAGGTTTGTCTAATGCCGAAATCGATGCTATGATTATGCAAGCAAGATCACACTGGTTTGAATAATTCCCGTTTAGAGTATATTTATTAACGACTACAAATTGTAAAAGCCGACATATATGACCGATAATATTAAAAAAGAACCTCTTACTATGGCAAGACCCAATCGCTTGGAGCTTACCAAGACGTTTGAGGGCGGACAAGTCAGGCAAAATTTGCAGGGACGCTCGAAAACCGTAACCGTAGAAGTCCGTAAAACCCGGACTTTTACCGGTAACGATAGCGGCGGCATGACCGAAATGAAGAAGTCTTTGCTTGCGGGGGGAGAACCACAAGTAAAAAGAACTTCTAATGATAGTGTAGATAGAAATCTTACCGAAGAAGAGCGTATTTCACGTTTGCGTGCATTGGAAAATGCCAAATCCCGCCCGGTTGAAGAGCCACGCCCAAAAGTTATTAAAGTTGAAGAAGAGCAAGTTGTTGAAGAAGTAATAATCGAGGAAGAGCCTGAAGAAATCATAGTTGTTGCTCCCGAACCGGAAGAAATTTTACCACCTGAGCCGATAGCGGAAGAGCAGCCTAAAGAAGTAGTCGAAGAAAAAGCTCCTGCTCAACCGACAGGATATGCTTCGGCAAAAGAAAAGAAACAAATTGCCGGCTTGCATGCAAATTCGGTTATTTATAATAAGAAGCCGATTCGTGAAATCGTTTTCGACAGTGAAATTGCCGCTGCAAAAGCTCGTTCCGAGGCAAGAAGCACGACTGTTGTCAGACCTACACTTACCAAACCGACAACTACAACTCCGACTGTTGCAAAAACGGCAGAAGCTAGCACAAGCACGGCTGCTAAGGCAGGCGTTGTTGTTAGACCTGCGGTAAAAACATTTGCAGTTGCCGAAGAAGATAGCGGAAACACAAAAGATAAATCGCCTAAAGTTAAATTACGTCGTGGTGAAGACGAACGTCGCAATTCAGGAAGAATCACGGTTACTCAAGCACTTAGCATGAGTGATGAACAAAAAGTTCGCAGTCTTGCCTCACTCAAAAGACAACGTGAGAAAGCTAAACGTCACGAAGCAAATAAAAACCTTACTCCCGAAAAAATCGTTCGTGAGGTTATTATTCCGGAAATTATCACCGTGCAAGAACTTGCCAATCGTATGGCAGAGCGTGCGGTAGACATCGTTAAAATTCTCATGAAAATGGGGACTATGGTAACGGTGAATCAAAATATCGATGCCGATACCGCCGAGTTGATCGTTGCCGAATTTGGACATAAAGCCAAACGGGTTGCCGAAAGCGATGTTGAAAATATCCTCAAACAAGACGATGATCAAGATCCTGCATTGCTGACTTCAAGGGCCCCCGTGGTTACGATTATGGGGCATGTCGATCACGGAAAAACCTCACTACTCGATGCTTTGCGTAAAACCGACGTTGCAGCAGGTGAAGCCGGCGGAATTACCCAGCATATCGGTGCTTATCAGGTTGATCTCGGGCATGAGCATAAAATTACTTTCCTTGATACTCCGGGTCATGAAGCGTTTACCGCAATGCGTGCCAGGGGGGCAAAAGTTACCGATATCGTGGTGTTGGTAGTTGCAGCCGACGATGGAATCAAAGAACAAACCAAAGAAGCGATCAGCCATGCCAAAGCGGCAGGCGTTCCGATCATCGTGGCAGTCAATAAAATTGATAAACCCGGTGCAGATCCTTCACGGGTAAAAACCGAGTTGATGCAATATGAATTAGTTCCCGAAGAATTTGGCGGCGAAATTATAGTTGTAGAAGTATCGGCAAAAACAGGTGCCGGACTCGACAAACTCGAAGAATCGATCTTATTGCAAGCAGAAGTTCTTGAACTCAAAGCCAATATCGATCGCCCTGCTTGCGGTGCGGTGGTTGAAGCAAAAATCGATCGCGGTCGTGGTGTAGTTGCAACATTGCTTATCCAAAAAGGTACGCTTAAAGTCGGTGATATCGTGGTTGCCGGTAGCAGTTACGGCAAGGTTCGGGCGATTATCAACGATAAAGGTCGCAATATCGACTCTGCATTGCCTTCGGTTCCGGTTGAGATTCTCGGTCTTACCGATGCTCCTGAAGCAGGCGATGAGTTTGACGTGGTCGAAAGCGAAAAAGTTGCAAGAGATATTACCGAATATCGTACTCAACGCAACCGTACCGCTCAAAATATTCTCTCGGCTAAACCGCTGGAAAGCTTGTTTGCAGCATCTAAAGGCACTAATGCCAAAGAATTGCCGGTTATTATTAAATCAGACGTTCAAGGCTCTGCGGAAGCTATCGTGCAAAGCGTTAAGAAATTCTCGGGCGAAGAAGTTACGGTTCGGGTATTGCATTCGGGAGTCGGTGCGATTACCGAGTCCGATATTACGCTTGCTTATGCAACCAAAGCATTGATCATCGGCTTTAACGTGCGTGCAACCTCACAAGCTCGTGATTTGGCTGCCAAAGACAAAGTTAATATCCGTTACTACTCAATTATTTATGACGTTGTCGAAGATATTAAAGCTGCACTATCCGGCATGTTGTCGCCGACGCTTAAAGAAAACTTCCTCGGTTACGCCGAAATTCGTGAAATATTCAACTTAACCAAATCTGGCAAAGTTGCAGGTTGTATGGTTACCGAAGGCGTGGTTAAACGTGGTGCAAAAGTTCGTTTGTTGCGTGATAACGTGGTTATTCATAACGGAACGCTTAAAACCCTCAAACGCTTCAAAGACGATGTTCGTGAAGTCTCCAGAGGCATGGAATGTGGTATGGCGTTTGACAATTACGACGATATTCGAGCTAAAGACGTTATCGAGGCTTACGAAATCGAAGAAGTCGCACGAACCGTCGAGTAGGCTGTTTCTTTTTGTCTTGCAAAGCGTAAGGTGATACTTTATACTTTACACTATGAATTACGCTGCAATTAGCAAAAAGAAATTATTACTCGACTCCTATAGAGAGTTACCGCCTGAGCTTGTCCGCAATCTTGAAGACTGGTTTCGGGTCGAGTTAACCTATACAAGCAATGCGATAGAGGGTAATACTTTATCACGCAATGAAACTGCAATTGTCTTGGAAAAAGGAATAACGGTCGGCGGCAAAACATTGCAAGAACATTTGGAAGTTACCGGACATGCTAAAGCAGTTGATTTTATTCAATCTTTAGTTGCAAATAACGTTTCTAAAATAACCGAGCGTGATATTCTTAATATTCACGATATTATATTAAAAACCATCAATGACCAAGCCGCCGATTGTTATCGCAATATTTCGGTGCGAATTTCCGGTTCTCCGGTTGTGCTGCCCAATCCTCGTAAAGTTCCACAATTGATGGCGAAATTTCACGATTGGTTGAGCCAAGAAAACAACCTTCACCCAGTTGAATTTGCCGGACTTGCCCATTATAAACTGGTTACGATTCACCCTTTCATCGACGGCAACGGACGCACTGCCAGATTATTGATGAATTTAATCTTGATGATCAACGGATACCCCCCGGCAATTATTCGCAAGCAGGATCGACTTGCCTATATTTCAAGTTTGGAAAAAGCTCAATTGGGCGGATCGATTGCCGATTACGAAAAAATAATTGCCAAAGCGGTTGAACGCTCACTAAATATATATTTAAAAGCTGCCAAGGGTGAATCGCCGGAAGCCCGGGAAAGCAACGATAATTTATTAAAAATCGGGGAATTTGCAAAAATCGTCGGCATTACTATTCCGACGATCCGCCACTGGACCGGTTTAGGGCTATTGCAAGTTGCCGAAATTACTCAATCGGGATATCAATTATATAATCACGATATGATTGCCGTTTGCCAAAAAATAAATGAATTAAAAGCTCAAAGATTAACACTTGTCGAAATAAAAGAGCATTTAGAACTATAAGGAATTGTTATGCGTATAGTAGTTGCAATGTCGGGCGGAGTGGATAGCTCCGTCGTTGCCGCCATGTTAAAAGAACAAGGGCATGAGGTTATAGGTATAACCCTGCAACTCTATGATCACGGGGCTATGATCGGCAAAAAAGGTGCGTGTTGTGCCGGACAAGATATTCACGATGCAAGCAAAGTTGCCGCACAAATCGGTATTCCCCATTATGTTCTAAATTATGAAAGCAAGTTCAAAGAATCGGTGATCGACGACTTCGTGGCGAGTTACCTTGCCGGCGAAACCCCGGTTCCGTGCATCAAATGTAACCAGTCGGTAAAATTCAAAGATTTGCTCGCAACTGCCCGTGATTTGGGAGCAGAGGCAATGGCAACCGGTCATTATGTGCAACGCAAGGTCGGAGCAAACGGGTTGGCAGAGCTGCATCGTGGGGTTGACCAAGGTAAAGACCAAAGCTATTTTCTATTTACGACCACCCAAGAACAACTTGATTATTTACGCTTTCCGCTCGGTGGATTCGACAAGGAATATACAAGAACATTGGCGGTGCAATATAACCTTCCCGTTTCGGCGAAGCCCGATAGTCAGGATATTTGCTTTGTGCCAAACGGCAATTATGTAAGCGTGATTGAAAAAATCAACCCGGCGGCTTGCGAGGTCGGCGATATAGTTAATCTGCAAGGTGAAGTTCTCGGCAGGCATAACGGGATTATCAATTACACGGTTGGACAACGTAAGGGACTCGGCATTGCCGCAAAAGATCCGCTTTACGTGATCAAGCTCGATGCCGTAAACAAAAAAGTTATAGTAGGCAGTAAGCAAGATTTATCGACGAGAAGTTTTAAAATTAAAGAATTAAATTTATTGGCAAGCCCTGAAGAATTAGCATTGCCGGTTTTGGTGAAAGTTCGTTCGGCACAAAATCCGATTCAAGCCGAGGTGAAAATTATCGACGATTTCACCGCCGAAGTTACATTGCTAAATAGCGAAGGAAGCGTCGCCCCCGGACAAGCTTGCGTTATTTATAACGGTGAGCGAGTTCTCGGAGGCGGCTATATAGCTAGAAATTAAAGCAATAACAAGCTCGGGCTTTCGATGTAATGTTTGAATGCACCGAGGAATTCTGCTCCCAATGCACCGTCTACCACACGATGATCGACCGACAAAGTCACGTCCATAACATTGGCAACTTGCATTTGTCCGTTTTTAACCACAACACGTTCTTCACCTGCACCGACTGCTAAGATGCAACCTTGGGGCGGATTAACGATAGCGGCAAAGCTTTTTACACCGTACATACCAAGGTTGGAAATGCTCAAACCGCCGCCTTGGAATTCTTCGGGTTTAAGTTTTCCGGCTTTGGCACGGCTTGCCAAATCTTTCATTTCCGAAGATATTTGCACTAAGGTTTTTTGGTCGGCATTACGGATAATCGGAGTGATCAAACCGCCGTCGATCGCCACTGCAACCGAAACGTCGATATTGTTGAAGCGTAAAATTGCTTCGTCCGTCCACATTGCATTTGAACCCGGGATCTTTTTCATACCCAAAGCAACCGCTTTGATCACCATATCATTGACCGAGAGTTTGTAAGCAGGTTTTGCTTCTTTACCGGCATTGAGTTCGGCTTCTTTATTGAGTTCCTTGCGGACTTCAAGCAATTTATCCAACTCGACCGAAACGGTGAGATAAAAATGGGGAACGAATTGTTTGGATTCGGTAAGTCTTTTTGCAATGACTTTACGCATATTATTGTTAGGGAGCGAAGCATACTCGACCGGATTACGCCAGACCATACCGCCGCGAATTCCGCCGCCTGATAGCATTGCGGTTTCAACGTCGGCACGAATGATACGACCGTGCGGACCGCTGCCTTGCACCATACGCAAGTCAAAATTAGCTTCTGCAGCAATACGTTTGGCAAGCGGGCTAGCAAATACTTTGCCGCCGGTGGAAATTTTTGGAGCAGAACCGGTAAAGGCAGGCGGCGGAGTGAAACTCGGAGCCGCAGGCAATGCAGAAGCGGCAACCGGAGCAGGTGCAGGAGCCGATGCTGTGGTTTCAGCAGCAGCTGCGGCAGGTTTTGCTTCTTCTTTGGGTTTATAAGCATCAAGAGCCGCTTTGTCTTCGCCTTCTTCAAGCAATAAAGCAATCACCGAATTAACTTTTACGCCTTGGGTGCCTTCGGCAATCAAGATTTTGCCCAAGATACCTTCTTCGACCGCTTCGACTTCCATCGTTGCTTTGTCGGTTTCAATCTCGGCAATCACAGTACCTGATTTAATTTTATCGCCTTCTTTTTTAATCCATTTGGCGAGGTTACCTTCGGTCATCGTCGGCGAAAGTGCTGGCATCAATATTTCAATCGGCATTTTTTATTCCTTCTAGTTTTTTTATTAACCTATCAATCTTTTCTTGTAATTCTACAATATAATTATCTCTAATATCTTTCAATATCGCAATATTAACTTTTCCGTATTCATGCACCAATATATTGCGAAGTCCTTTAATTTCATTCCATGCAATTTCAGGAGAATTTTGTTTTATTTCTAAAGAAACCTTATTGCCGGCTTCGCCGATAATCGTCAATGCTCTTTCGACTGCATAACGGGTTTTTTCGTCCCAATCATTCGAATCCGTAAAAGCAAAAATATGTTCTATGGAATCTAGTATATCTTGTAAATATACAATCTGATTTTTACTCATAACGCCACCGCATCACGAAAAATATATTCACGGAGGATAGGGTTGTCTATCGTAGAAGCATCGACTATATCAACCTTACGGTTAAGCAATTTTGCAACTGCTTCACTAAAATAAAAATAATTCTTAAAAGTCGGCTTTATAAAATCGACAAGGAAATCAATGTCGCTTGCTTCATTATCTTCACCTCTTGCAACCGAACCGAATACCCGAATATTTGCAAATCCGTAATTTTCTGCAAGTCTTTCGATTTGCGGTTTTGCGGATTTGATATATTCAAGAGTGGTCGTCATTCTAACTCCGGTAACAAGCTCTTTTTACGGCATCGATTACGTCCTGCACTTGCGGCAAAGCGAGTTTCTCAAGATTGGCGGCGTATGGCAACGGCACGTCTTTTCCGCTGACACGCTCAACCGGAGCATCGAGATAATCAAATGCTTTTTCCATGATCGTGGCGGAGATTTCCGAACCGATACCCGAGAATGCCCAGCCTTCTTCGAGTGAAACGCAACGTCCGGTTTTTTGCACCGATTCAATGATTGTTTCCACGTCAAGCGGGCGAATTGTGCGAAGGTCGATAACTTCGGCACTGATGCCTTCTTTTTCGAGTTCGGCGGCGGCTTTTAGTGCCATGCCGACGGTAATGGAGAATGCGGTGATGGTTACATCTGTTCCTTCACGCAACACTGCGGCTTTACCGATCTCAACCGTATAATCGGCATCGTCGGGAACTTCAAATGTTTGTCCGTAAAGAATTTCGTTTTCCAAGAAAATGATCGGATTGGGATCACGAATCGCAGATTTGAGCAAACCTTTAGCATCGGCTGCCGAATAAGGAGCTATAACTTTTAAACCGGGAACATGGGCATACCAACTTGCATAACATTGCGAATGCTGAGCTGCAACCCTAGATGCTGCACCGTTTGGACCTCTAAAAACCATCGGGCATTTAATCTGTCCACCCGACATATAATGGGTTTTTGCCGCAGAGTTGATGAGATGATCCATCGCCTGCATTGCAAAATTGAAGGTCATGAATTCGACGATCGGCTTTAAGCCTTTCATCGCCGCACCGACTGCAATCCCTGCAAAACCGTGTTCGGTGATCGGGGTGTCGATAACCCGTTGTTCGCCGAATTCTTGCAACAAGCCCTGGGTAACTTTATAAGCACCTTGATATTCGGCAACTTCTTCGCCCATGACGAATACGTTTTTGTCACGACGCATTTCTTCTGCCATTGCGTCTCTTAAAGCATCTCTAACTGTTAATGTGGGCATTGTGTGGGATCTCCGGTTGTTTTGGTTTCGCAAGCTTTGGTTTTAATAAAACCTGCAATTATACAATGTGTTATCGGCGGTTTGCCTGCTTCTTTATCCTCATCGTTTAATGCACACGCACAAGACGAAAGTAGTAAGAGTGCGACTAATCCACCAATATATCTGTCCATAATTCGTCCTCTGAAGGTTCGGGAGAGGTTTTTGCAAATTCGGCAGCATTGTTAACGATGACTTTAATTTCTGCTTCGATCGCTTTTAGTGCCTCTTCGTCGGCGATTTTGTCACGCAAAATTTTGCCTTTCAAACGTTCTATCGGATCACGTTGCTCTTTGTAAAGCTCGACTTCTTCTTTGCTGCGATATTTTGCAGGATCCGACATCGAGTGACCGCGATAACGATAGGTTTTAAGCTCAAGCAAGAATGGGCCTTTGCCGCTGCGGCAATGTTCAACCGCTTCTTTTGCAGCTTTTGCAACTTCGATTACGTCCATACCGTCGACTTGTTTGCCGGGAATGCCGAACGACTCGCCACGGCGATAAAGCTCGGTGACTGCCGAACTACGCTTGGTCGAAGTTCCCATCGCATATTCGTTATTTTCGATAACATAAATAACCGGCAAAGCCCAAAGAGCTGCCATGTTAAATGCTTCGTAAACCTGTCCTTGGTTAGCCGATCCGTCGCCGAAATAAGTCAAGCAAACACGATCATTGCCGTTATATTTGCCTGCGAATGCAATGCCGGTTCCGATTGGAACTTGAGCGCCGACGATACCGTGACCGCCGTAGAAATTTTTATCGACCGAGAACATATGCATCGAGCCGCCTTTGCCTTTGGAGAATCCGCCGATGCGTCCGGTCAATTCCGCCATGATGCCTTTAGCTTCCATGCCGCAAGCGAGCATATGACCGTGATCACGATAGCTGGTGATAACCGAATCACCTTCGCCGATTGCCGATTGCATTCCGACGACGACTGCTTCTTGCCCTATATATAAATGACAAAAACCGCCGATCAATCCCATACCGTAAAGCTGTCCGGCTTTTTCTTCAAAGCGACGGATCAACAACATTTCACGGTAAAACTTTAATAAATCCGACGATGTATTTGTGTCTTTATTTGCTTTTGCGTTATCGGCTTTCGCCATGATGCCCTCATAAAATTATTTATGTCTAATAAAAAACAGAAACACTTATAACAACGGCTTTGCAACAAAAGCAAATGTTTTCTTTATATTATATTGCGGTGCAGCATAAGTTTTTTATATGTCATTGATTGATGTTTTGCCGATATTATTAAAAATAGGGATTGCCGGCGGCAAATTGTTTGTTTATCCATATATATAAAGTTTGGGGTTAGTTTGTTTTTTAACCGCAACTAAAGTTTAAGAAACATAAGGTTAGCTTTTATGTCGAAAAATACGACTTCGCATGCCCGTCCGCTCTCGCCGCATTTGCAGATCTATCGTTGGCAAAATACGATGATTTTATCAATTCTTCATCGTGCAAGCGGTGTTGCTATGGTTGCGGGAACTCTTTTATTGGTCACTTGGCTTTCTGCCAATGCTTACGACCCTGCTTTTGCAGCGAGTCTTAACGGATTCCTCGCCGGGTTTATCGGTAAATTGATGTTGTTCGGTTGGTCGGCAGCGTTTTATTTTCATCTTTGCAACGGGGTGCGTTATTTATTGCTCGATAGCGGCAAATTCTTCAGCGTAGAAAATGCAAGAATTGCAACTTTTGTGGTTGCCGGAACAAGCGGATTTTTAACTTTGCTAACTTGGATAATAGTTTGGGGAGGTTCAAAATGAGCAATAATTCACAATTACGCAGCGAATTAGCGAAAGTTCGCGGTTTAGGTTCGGCAAAAAGCGGAACCAAAGATTTTATCAATCAACGTCTAACCGCAATTGCGATGATTCCGCTTGGGCTTTGGTTTGTGTGTTCTTTGCTTTGCATTGCCACAAGCGGAGACACTGCTAAAACCGCAGCATTTTTTGCCTCGGGTTTTAATAGTTCGATGTTGATTCTTTTGCTTGCGGCAATGTTCTATCATGCCAAAATCGGGGTTCAAATAATTATCGAAGATTACCTGCATTGTCCCTACTCTAAAATGGCGGCTTTGCTGTTTAATCTGTTTTTAAATTCAGGCTTGGCGGTAACCAGCATCGTTGCCGTTCTCAAACTTCATTTTAGCCACTAATTGCAAGGATAATCGGCAATGACGCAATCTTATAAAATCGTTGATCATTATCATGACGTAGTCGTCGTAGGTGCAGGCGGAGCAGGACTTCGTGCAACTTTCGGCATGGCGGAAGCCGGGCTTTCCACCGCATGCGTCAGCAAAGTATTTCCCACCCGTAGCCATACGGTTGCCGCACAAGGCGGAATTTCAGCCGCACTCGGCAATATGGGCGAGGACGACTGGCGTTGGCATATGTATGATACGATCAAGGGATCGGATTGGTTGGGCGACCAAGATGCAATCGAATATATGTGCAAAAATGCACCCGAGGCGATTATCGAATTGGAGCGTTACGGCGTACCTTTTTCCCGCACGACCGAAGGAAAAATCTACCAACGTCCGTTCGGCGGCATGACAACCGATTACGGCAAGGGAACCGCTCAACGCACTTGTGCGGCAGCTGATCGCACCGGACATGCAATCTTGCATACTCTTTATCAGCAGGCTTTGAAACATAATGCAAAATTCTTCATTGAATATTTTGCCCTTGATTTAATTATGGACGATGAAGGCGTTTGCCGAGGCGTTGTTGCTTGGTGCTTGGAAGACGGATCTTTGCATCGTTTCCATGCCCACAAAACCGTGTTGGCAACTGGCGGCTACGGTCGTGCATATTTCTCCTGCACCTCGGCACATACTTGTACCGGGGACGGCGGCGGAATGGTCGCACGGGCAGGTTTGCCGTTGCAAGATATGGAATTTGTTCAATTTCACCCGACCGGCGTTTACGGATCGGGCTGCTTGATTACCGAAGGGGTGCGAGGCGAAGGCGGATATTTAGTCAATTCGCAAGGCGAACGCTTCATGGAGCGTTATGCACCAAACGCCAAAGATTTGGCATCACGTGACGTGGTCAGCCGGGCAATGACGATCGAAATCCGTGAAGGACGCGGCGTAGGTTCTGAAAAAGATCATATTTATTTGCATCTCGATCATCTTGATCCGAGCATTATTCATGAACGTTTACCTGGTATTGCCGAGACTGCACGCATTTTTGCCGGTGTCGACGTTACTCGTCAACCGATTCCGGTACTGCCGACCGTACATTATAATATGGGTGGAATTCCGACCAATTATCACGGCGAAGTAGTAACGCTTAAAAACGGCAATCCAGATTCTGTGGTCGAAGGCTTAATGGCAATCGGCGAAGCGGCTTGCGTTTCCGTCCACGGAGCCAATCGTTTGGGTTCAAATTCATTGCTCGATTTGGTAGTATTCGGTCGTGCTGCGGCGATCCGTGCCAAAGAAACCGTAAAACCAAATCAGCCGCATAAACCGCTAGCCGAATCGGCAAGTGAACATATTATCACCCGTTTTGATAAAATTCGTCATGCCAACGGCACTTTGGCAACCTCGCAAATTCGCAAAAATATGCAACGCACGATGCAAAATCATGCAGCGGTTTTCCGTGAAAAAGGCGTGTTGCAGGAAGGCTCGACTGCAATTACCCAAATCTGGCAAAGCTATGACGATTTGAAAGTTAGCGATCGCAGCATCGTTTGGAATAGCGATTTGGTCGAAGCACTCGAATTAGATAATTTGCTTGCTCAAGCGGTGATAACTATGAACGGTGCGTTAAACCGTGAAGAAAGCCGAGGCGCGCATGCCAGGGAAGATTTTTCTGCCCGTGACGATGTTAATTGGCTCAAACATTCACTTATTTGGATAGATGAAAAAGGTCGCACCAAGATCGACTATCGCCCCGTGCATCTCAATACGCTTTCCAACGAAGTGCAACCCGTTCCGCCAAAAGCTAGGGTTTATTAAATAGTATGGTTGGGGGGGGCAATCCCCCTCACCTTCTTGCAAAATCTATTCTCGGATCGACCATAACATAGATAATATCACCGAGCAAATTAAGCAAAAGACCGAGCAAGGTGAAGATATATAAAGTTGCGAACATGATCGGGTAATCTCGCCCGACTGCAGCTTCAAAGCCGAGCAGACCGAGTCCGTCGAGCGAAAATATAATCTCGATAATCAGCGAACTTTTAAACAAAATCCCCATAAACGCACTCGGGAAACCGGCAATCACCACCAACATTGCATTGCGAAAAACATGAGCGAATAAAATCCGCATCTCGCTTACACCTTTAGCCCGTGCAGTAACTACATATTGCTTGCCGATCTCTTCGATAAACGAATTTTTGGTCAGCATGGTAAGGCTTGCAAATCCGCCGGCCACCATTGCAATAACCGGCAAGGCGATATGCCAAAAATAATCTTTGATTTTGTCCAAATTTGAAAGCTCGACCCAATTATCCGAATGCAAGCCCCGAAGCGGAAAAATACTCCAGTAACTGCCGCCGGCAAATAGAATAATCAGCAAAATTGCGAATAAAAACGAAGGGATCGAATAGCCGATGATGATTATCGTACTCGACCAAACATCAAACTTACTGCCGTCACGCACTGCTTTTTTAATCCCGAGCGGAATCGAGATCAGATAAACCAGCAAAGTCGTCCATAACCCAAGCGAAATAGAAACCGGCAGCTTTGATAATATCAAGCCGAGAACCGGCTCGTCACGAAAGAAACTTTTGCCGAAATCAAAATGTATATAGCTATTTAACATATGCAAAAAACGCTCGAGCGGCGGCTTGTCGAATCCGTACATTTTTTCAATGTCTTTGATCAAAGCAGGGTCAATCCCCTGCGAACCACGATAGGCAGTGGTGGCATTTTCCTGCAACAGGCTCGGTTTACCGCCTGCCAATTCGCTGCCGCTACCGCCGATCCGCTCGGTCGCACCGACATCGGCATGCTTAATGCTCGCGATCATTTTTTCGACCGGCCCGCCCGGAGCAATCTGAATAATCAAAAAATTAACCACCATTATCCCGAGCAAAGTCGGAATTATCAGCAATAAACGACGAATTATGTAGTTAAGCATATGATCCTTGGAATAGTTAGTTGCAAAAATGCAACGACTCTAGCAAATAATAAACATCAAAATAGTTAATAAAGTGTTAATAGATCTTAGAGCTGTTAATGTTTTGTTAATATTCTCTTCATTTTTAGATTCAGATATTGTAATATGTTCTGGTTATTCTGGAAGCATTTTTTTGACGATAATCGGCAAAATAATCCGGCAACGGCTTATTCGCAACAATCTGTTCCGATTTCCCCCCTGCTCGCCTCGTTTAGCCGTGAAGTTTTTTGCTTAATCGACCAAGATTTAAACCTGATTCGTATATCGGATAATTGGAAAAATCTTGTCGGTAAAACCCCAAGCTGTAGCTTTGCCGATTATGTTAGCGATTCTGACTTATCTTTAGTCGCAAATTATCTAAACAAAGAAAACAATAAATTACCGCCGCTTGATTTGAAAATTATCCATAAAAACGGGGATAAAATTTGCTGCGAATTGCAATTTGCCGAGTCTAGCAGCGATCAAAACGGCAATAAATTATATCATTGCCTAATTCGTGACACCGAAAAACGCAATATCGAAAAAGAAGAATTGCAACGGGCAAAATTAGATGCCGATTTAGCCTTAAAAACCCGCTCCGAATTCCTTGCCAATATGAGCCACGAACTGCGTACTCCGCTTAATGCGATTATCGGGTTTTCCCAAGTCATGCAAAGCGGTATTTACGGCGAAATCGGGCATCAAAAATATGACGAATATATCGAGAATATTCAAGCAGGCGGCTTGACTTTACTCTCTAAAATCAATGATCTTATCGACATTGCCGATATTGATTCAGGCAGCATGGAATTGCAAGAAAGCCAAGTTGATTTGGTTGAGGTTATTCAAAGAGCAATCGAGTTTCATTCGCATCGTGCTTTTGCCGAGCATATTATATTACGTGACGAATTGCCGCTTAAAGCGATTGCGGTCAAAATCGACCGTATTCGCATTTTACAGGTTCTCACCAATTTAATTTCCAATGCAATTCGCCATAATAAAAAAGGCGGCAGCGTTGATATTTATTGCGAGAACCGCAAAGACGGCGGCTTAAATATAGTTATTGAAGATACCGGCAACGGCATTGCGAGCAAAAACCTGCAAAATATAATCGCCGCATTCGGGCAAGAAAACAGCTTCTTTGCAAGAACCAGAAATTGCGTCGGCTTGGGGCTTGCACTTTCCAAAGAGATAGTCAAATTACATCAAGGTCGCATTGATATTGAAAGCAAGCTCGGCAAAGGAACTATAGTCCGGGTTATGCTCCCCAAAGAGCGACTGCTTAATAAGTCCGCACCCACAACCAAACTTATCGAATATAATTATGCCGGATAATCGCCTTATTATATTGGAAAAAGCCTTACCTCTCGTCCCCTTTGAGGGCTGGAGCGAACATACGCTAAAGCAGGCAGCAAAAGAAGCTGGAATCGACGAACTCACCTTGCAACGTACATTCCCTGGCGGTGTTAAACAACTCGTGGTTTTTTTTCTGCTCACGGAAGATGCAAAATTAGAGCAGGCATTTGCAAACGGAGAACTCGATAATTTGCGTATGGGCGAACGAATAGAAACAATAATTTTGCAACGCTTGCAAGATTGGCTGATGCTGCGTGAAGTGATTCGCAAAACAATCTCCAAACAAAGTCTATCTTGCACCGCACCGCAATCGATTTACCGCACGGTTGACCTCATGTGGAAACTCGCCGGCGATAAATCGAGCGATTTTAGCTTTTACACCAAACGGGCAACTTTATTCACTCTTTATTCGGCAGTCGTGCTTTATTGGCTTAACGACGAATCTGAAGACCTCCAAGACAGTAAAATATTCCTCAAAAACCGACTTGGCGATATTGCAAGTTTTGGGAAGTTTAAGAAAAATTTATTAAGCAAGTTTTTCTAAATTTTTCCACTTATATTGACATGTACGGCAAAATAACGTACAATAACAGAAAACATATCTGGTAATATTATGCAAAATCAACAGATCCGTACCGCAAGAATCGATGCCAGAATTTCCCCGGAAATGTTGGGCTTAATCAAGCAAGCTGCAGAAATTCAGGGACGCAGCCTAAGCGACTTCGTCGTATATGCGGCAAGCCAAGCGGCTTATAATGCGATTGAAGAAGCTCAAATAATCCGCCTTTGCGGAGCGGATAGCCGTAAATTTGTCGATAATTTATTAAATCCACCGGAAATCCCCCAGGCATTGCGAAATGCCGAGCAAGCCCACCGCAATTTATTAGGTTAAACGTGGCAAAAGAATTTGCAATCGAATTGCTTGCCGCACATCACCAAAGAGCGAATTTTTCTTGCGGTGTAGATGCTTTAGACCGCTATTTTATCGAGCAAGTCTCACAAGATATGAAACGCAAAGTAACTGCTTGTTACGTATTAAAAGAAAATGCAACCACAAAAATCGTCGGTTACTATACTTTGGCAGCGGCAGGAGTTGCACTTAGTGATCTTCCACCCGATATAATAAAAAAACTTCCCCGTTATCCTACGGTTCCCGTCGCAAAATTGGGACGGCTGGCGGTTGATAAAAATTATCGCAATCGTAAATTCGGCAGCATTTTACTTTGGGACGCAATCAGCCGGGCATTGCGGACGGAAATTGCCGTATTCGCACTTATCGTCGATGCAAAAGATCAAGATGCCGAGAATTTTTACCTCCGTCACGGTTTTATAAATTTCAATTCACAAGCAAGACAATTGATGTTGCCGCTTGCCAAACTAAAAGCATCGGGAGTAGAATCTTGAATAATATAATAAATTCACCTTCTCCTAATTTTGATTCTCGCGGCGATGCAGGGATATCGCTGCTGGTGTTGCATTATACCGGCATGCAAATCGGAGCGGAGGCATTACAAAGATTATGCGACGAGCAAGCACAAGTCAGCAGTCATTATTTAATTGAAGAAAACGGAGAGATTTACAAGCTTGTCGATGAAGAAAAACGAGCTTGGCATGCCGGAGCAAGCTATTGGAACGGCAATAAAAACGTCAATAATATATCAATCGGCATCGAGATTGTGAACCCAGGACATGAATTTGGCTACCGCCAATTTCCGCAAATCCAGATGGATTCGCTTTTGCAGCTCTGCAAACAAATCATCAAGCGGCACCAAATCTCTCCACGCAACGTGGTTGCTCATTCCGATATCGCCCCGAGCCGGAAATGTGACCCGGGTGAATTATTCGATTGGCAGTTTCTTGCCGAGGGCGGTGTCGGTCTGTTTCCACAAGGAAAAAGCGATTTGCCGCCTGCCCTGCGGCAAGATCTATCCAAATACGGCTATGAACAACCGCAAGATGAGCTGCACCAAGCTAAGATAATCGAGGCTTTCCAACGCCGCTTCCGCCCCAAAGCAATCAACGGGGTTTGGGACGATAATTGCGGAAAATTACTTGCGGAATTACTTAATATGCTTTAGAGATTCCTAGATTCTGCTTAGGTTTCGCTAGAGCGCAAGCGAAAACAGAGTATTTTCGAGCACCGCAGCGTATACGTAATACGTGAGTAGCGAAGCGGAGAAAATCAAAGTTTGCAGCAAGCTCTAGTAGAAACCTCAGCAGAATCTAATCGGACGGTCGGACGGTTGCCGGGCAATTGGGCATTTATGTCGTTTTTGCCGGGAGGAAAGTCCGGGCTTCACGGAAAGCGGTGGTGGGTAATGCCCACCGGGGGTAACTCCAGGGAAAGTGCCACAGAAAATATACCGCCTTAAGTATTTATACTCGGGTAAGGGTGAAAAGGTACGGTAAGAGCGTACCGCGTTTTCGGCAACGAAAACGGCAGGGAAAACCCCGCCGGAAGCAAGACCAAATAGGAACCGTGCGTCGGGAGTAATCCCGATAGGTGTTTTCCGCATTGAACGGTTCGGGTAGGTTGCTTGAGGTAATCGGTAACGATTATCCTAGATGAATAACCGTCTCCGCCCGTAAGGGTGAAAGACAAAACCCGGCTTACAGACCGTCCGATAATATGACAAATTTAAGCAAAAACAGGCTTATTAGAAAAATATTCGTCGCTGATATGCTTTATCGGCGACATTAAGCCGATTGCAATATCTCGCATAATACTATCGGCAGTGATTTTTGCAATAAAACTGTTTATGCTCGAATAAGTGGTGCGCTGACCTTGTGAATAATGGACACTAAGATTGGCATCTCTTTGGAAACCGGCTTTAATTAAAGCATCTATATTGCTAGGATTATTGGCGGCGAGATAGGTTCTCGGCAAACAATCTTTTATTCTATCCTCAGCAACAAAACAAACTACACCGTGACTATAATTAAACTTCCCAACAGCACCTAAATCACTTTTTACGCTGCTAAATGCCGGAGTATTTGCTTCAACTACTTGCGAACCATCGATAATTATAGAATCAACATTTGTAGGCGGTAAAATTTTGCTCATAAAAAACTCCATAAAAAATTATTGCTAAATTGCGTATATTCAATCTAGCAAAAATATATGAATCTTTTATGACGGTTGGATTAAACTTTTATGACAATAGCAATTTCCCTTTTGAATTGCTATATCATTGAAACTTAAACGACAAAGAACAATTAATTCCATTCCCTCCATTTATTCCGACTGAATATTTTTGCACGGCACCTGCAACGTTGCCGTTATCATAGCAGCTTGTTGAAGTTGCAGCTTTTGCCGAAGTATATGGGGTTAATATTGTTGTAAAAGAAATTGCCCCCCAAATATCGGGATCTGCCCATAGATAATCATATGACATACAAAGCCCCGAGACACAAGACAAGCAAGTAGAAGCCAAAACTTTACCCGATTGCGGCAATCCGTCGTCGAGCTTTTTATCCATATTATTTGCTTGATTTACGCTAAAACTACTTGCAGATATAGTTATACCACCTCCGCCGCCGGGGCTAATATTATATATATTAGAAATAGAGAAATAATTATCATTTCCCATTTTATAGGCATATAAATTCTGCCCGGAAAATTTTGCTTTGGGGAAAAAGCTGTTGATTGAGGGTGTAGAATTTGCAGTGATTGGCGAATAATTAACGGTACTAGAACCGTAAGTAAATGTTTGATCTATAAGTTTAGCAGCACTTAAATCAACAAAGAAAACTACGGTTTCACCGCCGTTAAAGACATTCCAGCTAACTCCTCCCGGCGTATTATTAAAATTACCTTCCAATACCCCATTGCCGTCTCCTTGCCCAGAATATTGACCACGTGGTGTAAAACCGAAATTACTCGCATGAGGCTCGGGCATGTCACCGGGCAAATAGCCATATTTTACCTTGAATGTATTAACCGCCACCTGATATGACTCAATCTGGCTGATTTGCGAACGCGTCGTTGCAGCAGAAATCAAATCCTGCCCGACTAACACCCCGCCAACAATCAATCCAATAATCACTAGAACAATTGAAACTTCTACAAGGGTAAATCCGGATTGCTTATGCTGTGGTTGTAGGTTGTAGAATTTCATAGCCCTTATTATAAATATCAACTTATTTTTTGGTAAAAATATCATCTAATTATCGCAAATACAATTGGTATTAGAATTATTTGCAGTGAGAAACAAATATTGCTCTAATCTATAATAATCACTTGTGAATTTTCTTGCAAAAACTTAGCCAAAACTCCTCTTGAGATTTTCTTCTCAGTTAAATCGACAACTATATCAGCCTGCTTAACTTTATCGGCATTTAATCTATAACCGTTAAAATCAAGAAAGACGTCGGCAGTCGTAAATGCAGTACGCTTATTACCGTCAATAAACGGATGATTATTAACTATACTTTCAACATAGCTAGCAGCAAGATCAAATATTGAGGCATTTTCATATGCAAAAATATTTCTAGGATTAGATAAAGCAGAGTCTAAAAGACCTTCATCACGAACACCTTGGGAGCCACCAAATCCTGCAACAACCATCTCGTGTATTTCATGCACAATGTCTTTATAAATCCATTTTGGCTCGCTCATCGATTTGCAAGAATTTCTAGGGTTTCATGATTGCGATCGATTGAAGCTTTAATTCTGGTTCTCATATTTTCTTCATTATTTCTAACCGGAGCAACTATACGTGGTGTAAACGGAAGACCTTGTAACATGACTATCTGACTGTAAAACATACGAATAGCATCGCTCGGTGTTAAACCAATTTTACCAAGAACTTGTTCTGCTGCAAGCTTAGTTCCGCCTTCAATTCTTACATTTATTTGTTCAGTTGCCATTTTAAACCTCATTATTTGTATAATATTAGTAATTACTCTTTTGAATTAGACTAAATAAAAAGGTTGTCCGCTTGGCTATCGCAGCGTAAACCGCCATTTACGAAGGCGGTTTTTATAGTAATTCTAAAGTGGAATTACCATATTATATACCAAATGACACACAATTACCACCAAAAAGTTATTTCTTCACTCTCTAAGCCGCAATTTTAGTCATAAAATCAAGGATTCTCGCATCGCATTTTATATCCCGATAGGCAGCAGGTTTTCGCAAAGTAATCCCTTGCAAGGTTTTGCAGCGGCTCAGTGCAACATATAACTGCCCGGCGGCAAAAGCACCGTTACCGAGATCTATTATCACATTATCCAAAGTCTTGCCCTGGCTTTTATGGATAGTGATCGCCCAAGCCAGCATCAAGGGGAATTGGCTATAAGTTCCCAAGGTTTTTTCAACGATCTTTTCTTTCTCTTCGTCAAATTCATAAGCCAAAGTTTTCCATTTTTCCCGTTCGACGTTCCAAACTCCGCTATCGGTTCGTACTCGAATATTATCGTCTTCAAAATCTTCGACAATGCCGATTGAACCATTGACCCAACGTCCGTCACTATCGTTTTTAACAAACATAACTTGAGCATTTTTCTTGATTATCAATTCCTCTTGTGCAGGAAGCCTCGCACCGGATAATCCAAAGCTGCCTTTAACCTCACCGCTATATTTCTTGGCAATGCCAGGCAAATCCGCCAATCGTTTGGTGTTAGTGGTGTCGGCAATTGCGTTGGTGGTGGTTAGAATCAAAGTGCCTTCTTGCAAATTCTGCCCTTGCACCGCACGTGCATTTAGTTTGCCCAAATGTTCGCTGCCGCAAGCACCGTTTCTAATCGAGTTGAGAATATTCACAAAATCGGGGTCGCTTTGACGATGAACTTTTGTAAATTCGATGTAGCGAAATTTAGCCTCTTCAAAAGCCTTAGTCGCAAAGAAATAGGGCGAGTTATAATATTGAGCGAAGAAATTCTGCTCGTCCCGATTTACGATCGGCGGTAATTGGAATAAATCGCCGATTACGCAGACTCGAACTCCACCGAAAGGCAAATTATTCTTGCGGCTGATTTTAAGAAAACAATCGATTCCGTTAAAAACATCGGCTCGCACCATTGAGATTTCATCGATAATTAAAATATTCAGTTCACGAAATATTTTACGTTTATCGGTTTTAATATTTTCCGGCTCAATGAAGCGTGGACTAAAACGAAACAAAGAATGAATGGTTTGAGCATTGATATTTAATGCCGCAACTCCGGTCGGAGCGACTACGGCAATATTTTTTTTGGTATTTTGCCTAAAATATTGCAAAAAAGTCGATTTGCCGGTGCCGGCTTTACCGCTTAAAAATACATTTTCTTTGCCGTTTTCCAAAGTCTCGAATGCAAGTTTGAATTCGTCGCTAATTATGGTGTTTTGGTCAATTTTAATCATCGTTGTTATAATAACTCGCTTGTTGTGCTGCCCACGCCGCATTTGCTGCAGCTGCTGCATTGGCGGCATTGGTTTTTTGTTGTTTTTGTGCTTCAACCGCCCTTTTCTTGGCTTTTTGCTCACGTTCAAATGCAGCTTGTTTCTTTTTCGCAGCTTTTTGATCTTGCTGGGCTTTTTTCATCGCCAAAATTTCCAACATTGCCTTGGCACTTTTTGACATTTCCCGAGGTTTTTCATCTTCTTTAGTGCCGGGAAGTTTAAAGCCTTTTTTGTTGCCGGTTGCATAATCTTGCATCATCTTTGCCATGCGATTTTCGAACATCTCTTTATATTGTTCGTCTGCAGTTTTTTTAGGTTGATCTGCACCGCCATTTTGCATTTTCTTTTTGAATAAGTCGCTTGCACTGACTTTTTTCTTATCGCCGCTTCTGGCTCCACCACCGAAAAATCGCATAAAAGCTACCATTTTCAAAATTAAGATATGATGATATTATAGCCTTTTTAAGCTATCTAAGCAATAAGATTGCGTGCTTCGCCGATCACTGCATCAAACATCGCCTGCGAAAGCCTTCCGGTATTGATATTATAACGTGAGGTATGAAAGGAATTGAGCAAAATTATATTTTCTAATTTATGTTTTGCCCCATGGGCGAATTTATAATCGGCTTGTTTACGATTAAAGATCGAGATTACCGATTTATGGGCGATCTGCCCAAGGCTTACGATAACTTTGAGCTTCTTCATTGCGGCAATTTCATTGCTTAAAAAATTATTGCAAGTCGTGATTTCGCTTGGGGTCGGCTTGTTGTCTGGCGGCACGCACCGCACCGAATTGCTCACTCGGCAATTATTCAAAGAAAACGAGTCTTTGCCTCCGACAAAAAACTTTTCCGGCTCATATTCACCTTGTGCAAAGGCGTATTTTTGCAAGGCAGAATATAAAATTATCCCTGCATAATCACCCGTGAAAGGTCGCCCACTTTGATTTGCCCCTTTTAAACCGGGAGCCAATCCCACAATTAAAAGCTCGGAATCAAGCTCGCCGAAAGCAGGCACCGGAGCATTATAAAAACTTGGATATTGCTGAACATTAGCTTGGCGAAACTCGGCAAGCCTCGGGCATAAATCACAATTTTTTTCTGGGGCGATGTTCATGTTTCTTTTAAGATATTTGAGGAGTCATAAAAAGCAAAATCACTAAAAGCAAAACACTTAAAAAAACGAGAGTTAATGCAAGTTTTTTTAGTTTGGTTGATTTTTCTTTGCCATATTTAAACAGAATAAATGCAGATATAATCAATGACAAACAGCAACTAATAAAAGGAGTTAATAGCACTATACTTATAATTGTATCACGCTGTATAAAGCCTAAAAAAATAGATTGATTAGGAACTGTGCTTATTTGATATAGAACACGATCTCCCGCAAAAATAAAAAGCGGCACCGCTATTGCAAGCAATATTGTAATTATACTCAGTTTTCTTAGGTTTGCAGAAGCTGACATATTTCAACCTTTTATCGATATTTGCAATTTAGTAATAATAAATAAATGCACTGCCCTAGCCCCAACTTACGCCGAGTGCAGCTGCGAGTTCCATATATCCGGAAGAAAGCTCGCTACGTTCATCTTTGCGTTGGCTCAAAAATTTCTCGATTGCCGGATAAAATTGGATTGCATTATCGACATCGGGGTCGCTACCTCTTTTATATGCTCCGAGACGAATCATCTCCGCCATATTTTCATAAGACGACAGCAACCGCCTTGCCGTAATTACCAATTTATTCTCGTTTTCTTCGTTACAATCCGGCATCGTCCGAGAAATGCTGCGAAGAATATTGATCGCCGGGAAGCGACCTCGCTCGGCAATCGCACGCTCTAAGATAATATGTCCGTCTAAAATCCCTCGCACCGCATCGGCAATCGGCTCGTTATGATCGTCACCATCGACGAGAACGCTAAATATTGCGGTAATCGATCCCTGCCCTTCCAGCCCCGGACCGGCTCGCTCAAGCAAATGCGGCAATTCGGAAAATACGGTCGGGGTGTAGCCTTTTGTCGTCGGCGGCTCACCTGCAGATAGCCCGATTTCCCGTTGTGCCATTGCAAAACGAGTTACCGAATCCATAATGCAAAGCACGTTTTTGCCCTGATCACGGAAATATTCGGCAACGCATAAAGTTGAGTAAGCGGCTTGGCGACGTAGCAATGAAGAATCGCTCGAGGTTGCCACCACGACTACCGACTTTTTCAAACCTTCTTCGCCTAAATCATCTTCGATAAATTCCTGCACCTCACGCCCACGCTCACCGACCAAACCGATCACGTTGACATCTGCCTGCGAATATTTTGCCAACATCGACATTAAAACCGACTTGCCGACTCCCGACCCTGCAAATATACCCATACGCTGCCCACGGCAACAGGTGAGAAAAGTATTGATCGCCCTAACGCCGAGATCAATCTTGCCCTTAACTCGCTGACGACTCCCGGCAGGCGGCGGATCACCGCGTAATTTATAAGGAGCATCGCCTTTGGCAAGTACGCCTAAATTATCGATCGGCTCGGCAAGCGAGTTGATCACCCGACCCAACCAAGAATCGTCGGGGTAAATTGCCGATTCCGAACTCATTAAAGTAACCTTTGCACCCAGTCCGATGCCTTCCAAACCCGCAAACGGCATCAACAAAGCCCGATCTTCACGAAAGCCGACCACCTCGCAAGCAACTTTGGGAATCGCACCGTTTTGGGCAATCACTCCCTCGACCATACATCTCGCACCCACGCTTAACGCACGCTCAATACCGACGACCTCAACCAGCAAGCCTTTTATAGATACGACTTTGCCGACCAATTTATAATCGGCTAATCTTTCAATCTCGTTAATTGCGTGGGTAAACATAGATTAGACTTCTTTCACAACTCGCTAAATTTAGGCGTTTTGGAACGAAAAACGCAGCGTACGGTTGTTGTACGTGAGTATTTGAGTGACAAAACAACGACATAGACGTCAAATATAGTAGAGTTACGGAAGAAGTCTATTGTAATAAAACCGTAACTTTTTATTTGAGAAAATTCATGATAGAAATGTTAGTATATAATTGCCGATCAGGAAAGCGATTTTATGGATACTCCTGCCAAACCAGAATGTGAAAAATTACCCGAGATCCCAAGAAGGAAGAATATTGCCTTCTCGGCGGTTCATCGGGTGAGTATGTTTATGGGAGTTATGGCACTCGGAGCAACATTATATAGTGCGGGCATGAATTCTTGGAAAGCCGGCAGCGTGCAAATGCCTGATTATGAAAAAATCGGCGAGGTTGTTGCCAATAAATGGTCACTGATCGCCGCAGCAGGTGCAGCTGCTTTAGGAGTTGCCGAGGCAGTCGACAATCACGAAGAAGTTGCTTATTTCACCAAAAAACATGCTCAGGCAAAAGCAAAAGCCGAGCAAGCAGAGCTTAAGCGGTGAAATTTTATCACTACCAAATAAAAACACTTGCTCCCAAATAGGGCACATGTTATTATCCTCTAAGTTAAAGAGGATAATATGCGGATTATCGCAGTAAAAACATTACGGCTTTTTTGGCAAAAATATAACGATTCCGAGCAACCGTTAAAAGCATGGTTTGAAATAGCCGGAAAAGCTAATTGGCAAAATCCCGGCGATATAAAATCTCAATTTCGCAATGCAAGCTTTCTTGCCGATAATCGAGTGGTTTTTAATATCGCAGGTAATAAATATCGTCTTATAGTTAAGATAAATTATGCTTATTACACAATTTATGTTCGTTTTATCGGCACTCACAAAGAATATGACACTATAAACGCCAAGGAGATCTAATATGAATATAAAACCGATTAAAAATGAAAAAGACTACCAAGAAACATTGGCAGAAATCGATCGCTTATTTGATGCCGAAGCAGGCACCGCTCAAGGCGACAAATTAGATATTTTAGTAACTCTGGTGCAAGCATACGAAAAAAAACATTATCCTATCGCAGCCCCAAATCCTGTGGCAGCTATAGAATTTGTTATGGAGCAGCAAGGGCTTACAAGAAAAGACTTAGAGCCTTATTTGGGCAGCCGCTCAAAAGTTGCAGAAATCCTAAATCACAAGAGAAAACTTAGCCTTGCAATGATTAGAAAATTATCGTCTGCCTTAAAAATCCCTACCGAACTATTGGTAACCGAATATTAAGGCAGCACATTACCCGATAACCTCACGTTTGCCGACATGATTGGCGGAGCTAACGATTCCTTCTTCTTCCATACGGTCAACCAGGCGAGCTGCACGATTATAGCCGAGTTTTAGGGTGCGTTGGAGATAGCTGGTCGATGCCTTGCCGTCTCTGCGGACGATTGCAACCGCTTGGCGGTAAATTGCTCCGTCCTCGTCGCCGTCGGCTCCGTCTTCGCTAAAATCACCGGCATCTTCAACGTCACGGGTTACATCTTCAACATAAGTCGGGCTGCCTTGAGCTTTGAGATGGGTAACGATCGCTTCGACTTCTTTATCATTGATGAAAGGCCCATGCACACGGGTTATCCTTCCGCCGCCTGCCATATAAAGCATATCACCCTGCCCGAGTAATTGCTCCGCGCCTTGTTCGCCGAGAATAGTTCTACTATCGATGCGTGAGGTAACCTGGAAGCTGATCCGAGTCGGGAAGTTTGCCTTAATCACGCCGGTAATAATATCAACCGACGGACGCTGGGTTGCCATAATAATATGAATACCTGCAGCACGAGCCATTTGAGCCAAACGCTGAATTGAACTTTCAATTTCCTTGCCGGCAACAATCATCAAATCCGCCATTTCGTCAACCACGACGACGATAAACGGTAATGGATTCATATCAAGCGGTACCTCCTCGATAATCGGCGAGCCGCTATCGGGGTCGAATCCGGTCTGTACATTACGAGTTAATTCTTCGCCTTTGGCTTTTGCCTCGTTGATGCGTTTATTATAACCGTCGATATTGCGAACCCCCAAGCTCGACATTAAACGATAACGGTTTTCCATCTCTTTAACCGTCCATTTAAGTGCAACCACCGCTTTACCCGGCTCGGTAACCACGGGAGAAAGCAAATGGGGAATATCGTCATAAACCGAAAGCTCGAGCATTTTAGGGTCGATCATAATGAATTTACATTGATCGGGCGTAAGGCGATAAAGCAGCGAAGTGATCATCGTATTGATCGCCACCGATTTACCCGAACCGGTCGTACCTGCAACCAGCAAATGCGGCATTCTTGCGAGATCAACTATTATTGCCGCACCACCGATATCTTTACCCAAAGCAATCGGCAGGCTGGCTTGGCTATCGTTAAAGCTATCATCTTCAAGCAATTCCCTAAAATATACGGTCTCACGAGTTTGATTCGGCAGTTCAATCCCGATTACGTTACGCCCAGGGATTGTTGCAATACGGGTCGATAATGCACTCATCGAACGGGCAATATCGTCGGCAAGCCCGATCACCCGAGAAGATTTAGTTCCTGCCGCCGGCTCAAATTCATAAAGCGTGACCACCGGACCCGGACGGACTTTAACAATCTCGCCGTTAACCCCGAAATCACTTAAAACCGTCTCCAGCAAACGGGCATTTTGTGCAAGTGCAGCTTCATTAAGTTGGTGCTTTTTGGCTTTCTTGCTCGCTTCGGCAAGTAAAGTTAAAGGCGGAATTTCATATTTACCTTTGTAAACCTGTAAGTTCAAAGATGATTGCCCGTTTTTTCCGCTTTTAGCTTTGGGAGCAATTACGATTTCTTTCTTGCTTTTACGAGCCTTTTTAGGCTTTTCCTGCGATTGTTCTTCATAATCGTCATCTTCTTCTTGAGAATCTGAATATTCTAAATCATTTTTCTTGCTAAAAATACGCTTAAACCAAGATTTCTTTTCAACTTCAGGTTCTTCTTCATAATCGTCGTAATCTTCATTCTTTTTGATTCTAATCGGCATCATAAATATCGAGAATTTGATAAACAACCAGATAGATTTAAAGAAACCGCTTAAAATTCCACGCCATTCACGCAAAGTAAGACCGAGGGAAATCGGAACGCTCAAAGATAATAAAATCAACGCAAACGGAAAATAAGCATAACCGACAAAATGCTTAACCACCCCGTGCTTGATAACTTTGCCGATTGCACCGCCGAGTCCGCTATCGATCACCCAAAAAGAAGGAGCTTCTACGGCAGCAAATAAAGATGCCGTCAAAACCAGGCTGATTAAAAAGAATACAAAACGAACACCGAGTAAAGAAGGCAGTTTCTTGCTTGCAAATAAACGCCAGCCCCACGCCGCAATCATAAATACCGCAAATAAAGAAGCAATACCTACGCTTTGCAATAGAGCGCCTGCAATATAAGCACCGAATTTTCCTGCATAATTAAGCGTATTACGCTCGGTTGCCATATTAAATGAAGGGTCGGAATCATGAAACCCGATGATGGAAACCAATAAAAAAACTGCAAAAACTAATAACCCCAAACCGATAATTTCTTTAATTACACGGTTGAAAGTTAAAGCCATATTATTTTGACCGATTACGTTACGCATAAAACCAACTTTACGATAGAGATAACTTAAAAACCTATATATCATTGCCAGTTATCGATAAATGTCAATTTCTCAGACCGTTATTTTAGCAGATAAAATTAAATTATTTGCTTTTATTGATATTTTTTAATAAGTCTTTAACCATTAAGATGTAAGGTGTTTAATATAAATAAACACAACCAAATGCAGGATTTATGAAACATACCGACTTTATATCAAATAATTTCAAGCAGATAACTGCAGGACTTTTGATAGTTGCGACACTTACTCTAGCTGGCTGCTCGCAAGAAGTAAAAAAAGAAAAAAATGCCGTTAAAGAATCGATTAGCTCGAATAATAACGATCCGTTGGAATCGATCAATCGGGGTATATTCAAATTTAACGAGATGCTCGACGGCGTTCTTTTAAAGCCGCTTGCCCATATTTATCGCGGTGTAATGCCTGAAGTCGCACAAACAGGCGTTAAAAACGCACTCGGCAACATGGCAGCGCCGGTGGTTCTCGTAAATTCAGTCTTACAGGGTGATTATAAAAACTCGCAAACCACAGTTGAAAGATTTGCAATCAACTCAACTCTCGGTGTTGCAGGTATATTTGACGTTGCAACCGAATTTGGAATTCAAAAAGAGAATCGCAAAGATTTCGGACAAACTCTAGGTGTTTACGGAATCGGCTCCGGTCCTTACTTGGTCTTGCCGATACTCGGATCTTCTAATACACGTGATACGCTCGGCTTAGTCGCAGATGCTTTTGCCGATCCGTTCACTTACATATTTACTCCCGAACAATCAATTGCACGAGCATCGCTTAAAGGCATAGTAAAACGTGGTGATTATATCGGTCTAACCGACAAAATTTATCGTGAATCACTCGATCCTTATTCAACTCTCAGAAGCATTTACGGTCAAAATCGCAATAAAGAAGTAGTAGATTATTTGGGAAAAACCAGTAAATTTGAGAAATAATAGTGACTTCCATATTATAGAAAGACGATTAAGGCTGAACAATGAAACCAAAATTATTATCATTTCTCTTGGCAATCGCCGCAATTATAGCGTCGCCTTGCTTTGCTGCCGATAAAAACCCTGCCGCAGAATTTGCCGATAATCTCGGCAAACAAGCCTTGGCAATAATCACAAAAGAAGAAGGCAACAAGCAGGAGAAAACTCTGCAATTGCAAAAACTATTTGCCGATAATGTCGACATCGAATCTATCGCAAAATTTGTTCTCGGACGCAATTCCAAGTCGGCAAGTGAAGCACAGATCAAACTTTACATGCAGAATTATCGTGATTTTATCATTAAACATTACACTGCCAATCTCGCCGAATTTAAAGATGCCGATTTTGAAGTCGGTAAAGTCAGCAAGGACGAAAGAGGCGGCTATGTAGTAACCATGCGGATAAAACGTCCGCAGGCTCAAGACGTAATCGTCGATTATACAATCCGTGACAAAGAAAAAGAAGGCTTAAAAGTCTATGATATTACGGTTGAAGGCGTAAGCATGATCACCACCCAACGCTCTGAATTTTCTTCGGTAATCGAACAAAAAGGCTTGGATTATCTCATCACTACTTTGGGTGAGCGAAGCAAACAAGAAGAAGCAACAAGCAATTAAACATATTTAAAGTATGCCTTGTGAAATTGAAAATAAATGTCTAAAAATCGGTCTCAAGATGACCGATCAAAGACGGGTTATTGCAAGAGTTCTATCAAAATCCGGCGACCACCCCGACGTTGATATGATTTTTGAACGTGCCAATAAAATTGATGCCAAAATCAGCATTGCCACGGTTTATCGCACTATGCGGCTGTTTGAGGAATCAGGAATAATCGAAAAACACGATTTCGGCGACGGCAGGTCACGCTATGAAGAAGTCGGGCATGAACATCATGATCATCTAATTGACGTTACAACCGGCAAAGTAATCGAATTTAGCAATGAACAAATCGAGCAACTACAACACGAGATTGCCAATAAACTCGGTTATAGATTGGTTGATCACCGCTTAGAACTATATTGTGTTCCTTTAGATAAAAAAGAGTAGAAATATGCAAAAAACCGCTCTTATTACGGGTGCGGCAATTCGGGTCGGACGAGAAATTGCCTTAAACCTGGCAGATAAAGACTACAATATCGTAATCCATTATAATAGCTCGACGAGCCAAGCCGAGCAATTGGCAGAAGAAATTCGTTCCAAAAACGTCAAATCTTACTTATTAAAAGCCGATTTGGCAAACCAAGATGAAGTATCGCAAATAATTCCCTCGCTTGGCAAACAAGGCATATCGCTTGATCTGCTCATCAATAATGCCGCCATGTTTGAGAAAGACAATATTGCAAATATTGACTCTGCAAGCTGGCAAAGCCACATCAATGTTAATCTTTTTGCATCTTTATTACTGATCAAAGATTTCACCGCACAGTATAAAGGTAGCTCCGGCAATGTTATTAACATAACCGACGGCATGGATAATTGGAGCATCTCACCGACTTTTTTATCTTATTCTTTGAGCAAATTAGGGCTGGAAAATGCAACAAAACTACTTGCAAAAGAGCTTGCCCCAAATATTCGTATCAATGCAATCGCCCCCGGCCCGACGCTCGAAGGCAAACAAGACAAAGAAGATACTTTTGAAAAATTAAAGAAAATCATTCCATTGAATAGAGTAAGCATGCCGCAAGAAATTTGCGATACGGTTGATTATATATTGGCTTCGCCCTCACTCACCGGACAGATTATCAACCTCTCGGGCGGAATGCGGATATAAATTTAGCTTTCCGATAATAATATATTTGTGTATAAAATTATCTAATTATATGGTATATTAAGAGGGCATATGAAGCGTTCGACATATGAATGGGACGAAGAAAAAAATCTAACTAACCTGCAAAAGCACGGGGTTTCATTCGAACAAGCTCAATATGCTTTTGATGATCCGTATCGGATTATTGTAAATGATTTAGAGCATGGAGAAGAAACAGAAAACAGATTTTTTTGTTTTGGAAAAGTTTGCGGTGGAATTTTAACGGTGAGATTTACCTATCGTTTAAAACGCATTAGAATTTACGGTGCAGGATATTGGAGAAAAGGGAGAAAAATTTATGAGCAAGAAAATAAAATACACTGATGAACCCATTAAAACAGGGCAAAGAGTCGTGGATTTTCTACCTCCCCCGAATCAATTGGTAAAACGCAATGAAATGGTAAAAGTCACATTGGAACTGACACGTGAAAGTCTTGATTTTTTTAAGTCGCAAGCTCAAGAGACTCATATTCCTTACCAAATAATGTTGCGTGGCTTAATAGACAATTACGCAAAAACACATCAACATTCTTGAATTATCAACCTCTCGGGCGGAATGCGGTAGAAGAGAAAAGCAAAACGGTATAGTCTTTCTATTTTTTATTGGTTTACTCCAACTCGTCATTACCTTCAATTTAATAAGAAAATTATAGGGTAATCTCGTGAGTTCGCCCTATAATTGCTTTGCAATTCGGGCGATGACGAAAGAGTCGATAAAAAGTAGAGTTAGGCATAATAGAAAAAGTGTGGTGCTATTTAGGAGTTAATTAAGATAAATTTGGCTGCTTTTTTCTTGCGATTTTTGCTCATTCCTCGGTGGATTCTGATTTTTTCTTTGAGATGTGAAAAAGCC